>Ga0228630_1000456_pt1 | contig 17663 bp, 18 predicted proteins | sample 37DmetaG_FD_183038 | JGI IMG/M metagenome (GOLD analysis project Ga0228630, IMG submission 183038) | Seawater microbial communities from Monterey Bay, California, United States - 37D | ecosystem: Environmental > Aquatic > Marine > Coastal | place: USA: California | collected 2016-10-25 | reverse complement strand
AATGTAAGATATAATCTATAGGTTGGGTGATATCTATATGATTTGTAACATCATGTTCTATAAACTTAAAATTTGGGTGGTTAAAAAGATGATGTATATTGTCTTGATCTCCAGTAATGTAGTTGTCCATCCCAATAACATGAAACTCCTCAGCAATAAAACGATCACAGAGGTGTGATCCTAAAAAGCCAGCAGCGCCTGTAATAAGGATGGTTTTGGACATAACAATTTATTTGTCATGTCAAATATAATTAGATTGTTTGGTTTGAAAGAGTTATCTCATATAAATTAAAAACTCTTTTTCAATATGTAAAACAATTGGTTATAATTTGAAGTGTTGGGGTTGTATGTTTAGTTTAACTGCCATTTCTTTATTGTGGCGTCTAAACTTGAAGATAGAAAAACTCCTTTTTCTTGTTCTATGATTTTAAAAACAGGCCCAGAGTGTATCGGCATACTAATTTGAATAGAAAATTTATGTTTTTCAATCTTGTATATGTTGCCTTTCCAGCTTCCGCAAATTAATCCATCGTTATTGTCTAGGGCTAAATGTGTAATAAAATCATCGCTTAAATTGATCTTTTGTTCTTGCCTTGTTATTAAACTATGTCTAATTATTACCCCTTTGAGAGATGAATATATTAAGTCTTGTCCTTGAATTAAAAAATCCGTCACTAGTTCCTCATCTTTGTGAATGAGTTGTTGTTCGTTAGTGGCTAAATTGTAAGAAAAAAACTCGCCTTTATCCGTAACAAAATAAAGTGAATCCTTAGTGTATGCCAATTTTCGACAAAATGCATTTAGCTTGATTTCAATTATTTTAGTGTACATTGGTTTTTTACTGTAGTCAATAAAAATAATTTTGTTTTCAATCAAACTAGCCACAAAAAATTCTTTTTCTGGCACAACCAAGAAATCTAATAACCTCGATTCGCTGTTGTAATAAGTATTGGTAACACTTGATTTGTTTATATCATAAAACCTAACCGAGGATACATTTCTTTCTAACTCATTAGACCCCGATATTATTGTGTTTGATTCGTCATCCAAGTAAAACTTCAGACCGTAACCGCCAATAAAATAATTGTGTTGGGTTGCGGTTTTTGGTTCGGTAAAGTAAATATCTCTCTTTTTCAAGAAGATGATAGAGTCGTTGTGCGTTGTAAAATCTCTAATACTAAAATCAGAGTCTACTAGGGTCTGGACATCCTGTGAAAAACCACTAATACTGAATAAGAAAAAAATAACGCTTTTAAATCCTTTCATTCGTTTTTAGAGATAAGGAAATAATTAATACCAAAAGCGAATAATACTATTCCATGGTGTCTTACTAAAATGTTTTCAATGATAAAGATGGTAAACACGATTAGCAAGAACCCTGTAAATGCTCTTTGGTTTGATGAATTTTTTTTGTACACTGATTTACAACAATGAAACAGATAAATAAAAAAAATAATCAACCCAATAAGGCCAAATTTTAAAGTAATTGAGAGGTACTGATTATGACTATTTAAATTAGAATCTAAAAAATAGTATTTCCCGTTCAAATAATGTTGAAAGTTAATTACATTTTTTTCAGAATCTTGTAAATTTCCAAAAAAGGGTTTCTGCTTTATCGCCTCAACTGCTGCCTCCCAAATTTGAATTCTATATTCTAAAGCATCTATATAACTTTGCTCAAGCTTTGAGATGAACATATAGATTGATAGTGCTAATATTAAGAATACAAAACCATATTTAACTGCTGTTTTTTTAGATAACTTGGGGGCTAAATAAAAAATGACAAGAAAGACAAATACAAGAATAGAAGCTTTGCTATTTACACTGTAAAGTAACCAAAAAGTAATAAAGAAAAAAGTAGCGATTGAGATTGCTGTGAGCCGATTAAACATCATGCCTTTTTCAGTTACAAAAGCCATTAACTGATTTATGATAAAGAGTAAAAACAATGATAAATAAGTATGATGCAGATCTAAATAATATTGTATAGCAAATTGATCAAATGTAGTGTTTGTGATTATACAAATAAATAAAACATACCCTAAGGCAACAGTCAAACCGCACGATAATGATGTGATTAATAGTTTATTAAAACTATATTCTCTTAATAGCATGGGGGCTATAAATAATAAGGCATAATGCTGAAATTGTCTGTCAAATTCAGCAACAGTGTATTGAATGTCTTTTTGAATAATCGAGTTGATAATAATATAACAAAAAAAACATAACGCAAAAACACTAGATTGCTGCACTGATTCAGAATAAAATAATTTAAATTGTAAAAGCGTACTTTGATAGATTTTAAGCACTACAGCAACGACAAATGCTATGGAGCTTAAATTTATTGATAATGGCAATAAAAAAAACGTAAGAACTAAAGCAATAAATGAAAAGTCTTTTTCATTTATTAGATGTCTTAGCATATAATATTGGCTCTGTTTTGTCATTCGCTTTTTGAAAAATACTTCTGCTTAATAACTTCCCATAAAAATAGTGGCGTTGAGTATAAATATCGCTTGGTCAACCTCCAGGCAGTAAAACTCCTGTATAACCACTCCATTTTAAGTTTTATCACCAAATTTGGTGCTCTTTTTTTCGTTTCAGCAATAAAATCAAAAACAGCTCCAATAGAGCAAATTACTCCAGATTTGATTTTCTTTTTATTTTCAAAAACCCATTTTTCTTGTTTTGGTGCTGTCATGCCAACAAATAAAACATCGGGCTGGAAAGCATTTACCTTTGAAATCATTTGACGGTTATCAAAATCTGTAAACTCAGTTTTAAACGGAGGAGAAAAAAAACCAAATCGTATATTTTTATAATGATTTTCTAGTTTTTCTTTTATTAGTTGTAATGTAGTTTGGCTTGAACCTAAATAGAAGCATTTTAACTTTTTTTGTTCTGCTATATTTAAAAGATGTTCGTGAATATCTGCTCCAGCAATTTTATTAATATTCTCCTTTTTAATTTTAGAGGCCATAAAAACAATACCTTCACCATCAGGCAATAGTATATCACTCTCTGTTAAGGCTTTTTTAAACCGCTTGTCAGTTTTAGCAACAATATAAGAATGAGCATTGATGGTGTTAATCACAGTCATATGATGCTCATTTATGGAAATTGTTGCAATGTCATCTGCATAAATATTGTAGTCTTGAATAGTGATCGTTCTCAAAAATTTTATGTTTTTAAAATTGACAATAAGTTTTCTTCAAAAATAGTTACATGGAAGTTGTTCATAAATTTTTGTCTACATTTTATATATGTGTCGCTATTTAGATAACTATCGGTCAAAGTATTAAAGGCTTCGTAAATATGTTCTTTGTCTGTTATTAAGCTATTTGTATTGTTAATGATTTGAGTAACAGCCCCAATATTAAATGCCAAAACAGGAATTCCATAGGATAGTGCCTCAAGAACTGAAAGGGGGAAAACTTCTTTTTTGTATATTGAAGGAAAGATAAACACATGTGCTAATTTAAACAGTTCTTTTTTAATCTCTCCTTCTACTAAACCATGGTAAGTAACAATATCATCAAGTCTGTGTTTTCTAACATAATTATTAAATACTAATTTATCTTGATTCGAAGACCAACCTCCAGCGAAATGAAATTGTATTTTATTTTGACTGTTCGTTGATTTCATCTTTTGTGCCAAATCTAACACAGTATCATAGCCCTTATCAAGCATCATATTAGAAAGATACAAAACGTTAATTTTATCTGGTTTTTTTCGGGTAGTTAATAAAATGTTGAACTCATTCTCAGTCAAGTTATTATCAACTCCATTTTTTAAATAAAACACATTATTATACCCTTTTATTAGTTTTATTTCAGTGCTCATTAATTCTGAAATAAAAATAAGGTTAGCCCCCTTAACAAAACAATTTGTAAGAAAACGTGCTCGTTTTGAGGAAGATGTAAATGCATAAATCCCATTTGCATGGTAATGATAAAAAATTTGACATTCACTGAAACAACAATATAATTTTATTGGAATTGAAAGAACAAAGTCTCTGTAAAATGCAATTCCAAAAGATGAAGCGGTAAAGTAAATAATTGTTGGGCGAAATGTTAAAAGAGCGTAAAGGACTTTAAAAAAAAGTGTTATAAAGTAAAAAATTTTCTGAAAATTAAATTGACCTATTAGATCTAATTTTTTGGATGATGTTATTCTAATATATTTCGAATCAAGACTTTGGTTAATAATCTTACTACTAAGGATGGTGTCGCCCACTTTAGAGGCACCATGGACGGGAGGTGAAAGATGTAAAATAAATAACGCTTTATTTTTCATTTATGTATTGATTTTGGCAACTTTAAAAAACTATAGTTTGTAACGTTGGCTCTTTTAAAATATTTTTTGAGTTTCATTTTATAAAATATTTTTGGAATATAAAATATATACTTCGAATAATTAGCGATAGTAGGTTTTCTACTAATGACATCTCAGCATTTCTTCTTGCAATGTACCCTTCTGCTAATCTATTATAAATTTTCATTTGCGCACTTATGCCTTCAAGTCTGTAATTAACAATAGTCTTGTCAATATAAAAAAAACTCTGCGGCGTTTGTAAAAATGCTTCTAATACAAACTGATAGTCTGAGAATGCTTTAAGTTTAATATTATATAAATGTTTTTTGTACTCGTTTTTTGCTATAAACATTGAAGGGTGGTGGTAAGTCATGCCATAGTACTTAAATTTAAATGATGACGGGTTGAATTTTTTTATTACTCTAGTGTTGTCGGGGCCAATATCGTATCTGTTGGCATGAAAAATTGTTTTAGTTGGATTGTTTAAAAACGCTTTAACCATTACCTCAACAGCATTTGGTTCGAACCAGTCGTCACTATTTATCATCCCTATTAGCTCCCCTTTAGCAAGCTTGATGCCTTTATTCATTGCGTCGTACAAGCCTTGGTCAGGTTCACTTATCCATTTGGTTATTTTGGTCTTATTGTCTTGAATAATATCCAAAGTTCGATCTGTAGACGCCCCATCAATGATTAGATACTCTATTGGTTTATAGGTTTGATTGCTAACGCTATTTATCGTTTGCTGGAGATATCTTTCTCCATTATACACAACTGTTATAATACTAACTAGCGGGGCTCTATTCATTTGAATTTTATTAAGGCATTTATTTCTTCATCGTTCATGTCTCTATATTTTTTACTTAAAACCGTTCCTATTGCCATCCACAATAAAATGAATGTTGGGGTAAAAGCAGGTCTCATTGAAACAATACTTAAAATGGAGATTATTAAAATATAGTAACCCAAGCTTTTGATAAATCTATTGTGGGATTTGAAAATTGCTGTATAACTAGCAGTCATAAAAAATATAAAATTAAGGGTCATTAAAGTAACCCCCCCCTTAAGTATCATTTGCAAATAACCTACTTCAATTGTTATACGTGTAGAAGCATCTCCCCACCATGGTTGTTTAAGTATTTCAACAGTATACCATTTGGTGTGTTCCATAAATTGACTAAAGTATGTTCCTAATGAACCACGGCCTACAATTTTCTCAAAAGAGCTTAATTCTGCCATTAATTCATTAAACAAAAAAGTCCTAGAGTCTTGAAAATCTATAAGAGTGGCTATAAAATTTGATACCAATTCATACCCAACTGTAAAAATCAGAGTTACTATTAATACAAAGCCAAAAATGATATACTTTATAAATACTCTTTTGATCTGGGCAGAAGCTAACTTATCTAGCATTAAAAATGAAAAAGTTGTTGATAAATATAATAGATCCATTCGTTGCTTCACTTGCAGAGCAACGATAATCAAAACAGCTAAGATTAAATACATCTGTAATTTACTAATTATAGATAACCTATAAAGCCCTAATAAAAGCAACATATTAACTGGCCTTAAGAGCCAAGCCCATTGCAAATAACTATTGTCAAAAGCTAGCGATATTAAAAAGGCGATTATCATTAGCGAGAACATCAATCTTATAACATTAAGTACAATAGTCCAGTTCTCAATTTTTAGCCCGAGTATCAGAGTTAGTGGTAGTGCCCAAGCCCAAGCCATATATACATTCCCAAAATTTGTAACCAAGTCCTGAGGGGAAAATGAAATCCCTCTGAGCATAGTAATAATACCCCAGAAAACCAGAACAGAAAACAAACCCCTAAGTGGTTTGGATATTTGATTTATTTTACTTCTATTTTTAAAAACTAGGGTTAATAACATAAATACAGAGAGAAGAAGAAACAGCGTAATTGATACCTTTATAATACTGATTCCTTTGGGCCTAACCAGAAAAAATAACATCACGTATATAATATTGCACATTAGTGCCCATTTTATCAATCTTTTTTCAGTTATATACATATGGTTCAAATAGTTAACAAACCTTTGCTATTATTCCTGCCTTAAATCTATTAAGTATTCCTTTTTTAAAAATAGTAAGGGGTTGTATTTGCCATTAATTTTTTTTGTTTCTAATTCAAGGGAAATTGGGTTTTGAACGATGAACTCATTCAGTGTAAAATATTGAGTAAGATCTTCAGGATATATTTCTATTTCCCTTTTTCCATAGGATATTCTTATCCACTCGAATTCAAATTTTCTTTCGATCTTATTGTCAAACCCTATTCGAAAACTATTAGATATGTTTTCTCCAAAATTAGCAGTTACGTTGTCTAGGGTTGGGGTAGCGACAACTTCTTCATTTATTTGAATCCATACATTTTGGGATGTGTTAGGGACTATATTGTATAGCGCCAATTTAATTTCTCCGACCTTGTTGGTTTTAAATTTAATATTGACTACAAAGTTTTTTTGGGGCTCAGTTCTGTCTTTGGTAATAGTATCTTTTGTCTTGTTTTCACAGCTAAACACTATTATTGATAATGTTATAAATATTAATTTTTTCATATTATCGATTTTATAGGTTTTTCTTGATACTAGAAAGAATTTTAAACAAATAGGGGGCGTGCTTTTTTATGATATTTCTAAAGATTATGTATCTATTGTGGTTTATTGAAGGATCGTTCTTTATTGGTGTTCTCCATGTTTTCCCATATAGATCTTCTAAAAAGGATTCAACTTTTTGAGGCACTTGAAAATTTTCTTCTAAAAAAGTGTAATCAACTGTATTCTCTAAATATTTTGCCTTTGCTATTAAACCCACTTCGCATTTTCTATAAAAATAATTGATTTTTTTAAAGAAATAAAAGTCTATATACTCATTATCTCTACTTATACTCAGCAGCTTTTTGTCATATCGAATTACTTCAAAACCACAATTAATAAATTTATGTAAAATTGCCAATAAGTCTTCTTTGTATTCGTCAAGAACAAATAAATCAATATCCTCATCGTGCTTTATAAAGTTGTTTTCTCTTATGGCTCCTAACAAGGTTCCGTATATTAAGCCAAATTTCACGTTATGGGCGTCTAAAATATTCTTAACGTCAAGTAGGTTTTTAGTAGCAGTCTCAATTACCAGTGTTTTTGAACCTGGGAAAAAGGTTTTTTCTTCAAATGTAATATCGCCGTTTCTGGTGTTTATAGTTTGCTTCATTTTAATTTTAATTTCTCCATAATTTAACTTTGTTTATATAATAGACTCGAAAGGCTAGCCCTGCCAACATATAAACAGATATGGAAGAGGCCACAATATATATGTTATTAGTTAAAAATACTCCTAATGTTGCATATATAATATAGATAATTGAAGCGTATATTAAGCTATTGTTAGCATATTTAATATATCCAAAGGCTGCAAGTAAAGGATATCCAATTATCGCACTTACTATTGAGAATAAAGATCCTGTAAAAACAATGATAACTAATCTGGATAACATTTCATCATTCTTATCAAAAAGAAGCAATAGTAGCTCTTCATTAAAATATAGAATTGGTATTAGTAGCAATATCGAAATTATTGAAACAATTAGTAATGTCTTTTTCAAAAATTTTATATCTTTTGTTCTGCTCATGTATGGATAAATAGTCTGAGAGACAACAGACCCTAAGCTCATAAATGCGTAAAACAACTTTTCAGCAATTGAATAAAATCCTACAGTCATATTTCCGAAATACAATCCAATTATAGTTGTGGCGAAATAACGACTCCCGTTATTAGATAGTCTTGATATAAAAAAATGAACGCTGTTATTAAATTGACAAAGAATTATTTCCTTTTTTGGTAATAGTAATCGAACTGAAAATACTTTATAAACCAACCACAAAGCATAAACGCCTCCTATAGTAGCTCCTAACGAATTTAATATTGGGACTAAAACAAAGTCCGATTGTGTTTTTACAAAAACAAAAATTAAAACTGTAAATACGGTCTTAGATAACACGTTGACATAAGTAATAAATTTCATTTGTTCCATTCCCTGAAAAAACCATGAAGGAAAGAGAACATTTCCAACCACTATACCAAAAGTTGCAAAATATAAAACTGCATATTCTCTAAAAGAGTCTAAAAATATTATCAAACATGACAAAATAAGAAAAGATAGCAGAACCATCAGAAATTTGATAAACATCACTGCAGAAAAAATTTTTGAGACCTTGTCTGAATCAGCCCTGTTTACGGATATTTCTCTTGTAGCAGATAACTCAAACCCAAAGCTTACAAAAATATTAAAATACATTATGATTGATAAGGCAAAGTTGATTAATCCAAAATTTTCTACGCCTAAAACCCTTACCAAGTAAGGTAAGGTTATTAAAGGCAAGATCATGTTTATCCCTTGGAGCGCTGATAATGAAAAAAAGTTAGAGACTAACCTTTTCTTATCCTCTGTCACTTTAAAATATTTCGTAAAATATTTTTTCATTTTCAACTTGTTAAAATTATTATTTCGTGGAATTACAAAATATTGTTACAAAATTTTAGCTTTAAAAGATTTAATCAATCAAAAAACTTAATGTCTCTTGCGTGAATTCTTCTTTGATTTTCTGGTGGCATTTTCATAAAATCTCCAAACAACCATTGTAAAATATCTCTTTCTAGTTTTGGACAATTAAAATATTGGGATTCAAAGGATATCTTCTTTAGAGGAAAAACTAAATCAAAAGGGTAATGCAACGGAAATGGAATCTCTTGTCCTAATATATACATGTCCCCATTTTCGTCTAGAAGTTTTGTCATCTGTCTTCTGAATAAAGGCCTAATCAGAATTAAAAAGCTTAGTGCATAGTTTATAGTTCTAGTTTTAACAGATTTATATTTAGGCTTAAAAGGGCTTATGTGATAAAGTCTTCGTAAGTAGTTATACTTTTTTACGTTTTTTTTGGATATGCGATCCACAGGAAAAATATCTACAAAAATTCCATTGTACCCTGCTGGCTGATCCTCCTCAAAACCATGCTCAACATATACAGACCTTTTATGTCTTACTTTAGTAGCAAGCATATGCTTCCTTCTGGTGTATTTATTGTTGTCTAATAAATAGTCATCGCCCAATTCTTCTTGTGCAACCGTCAGAAATCTATTGTAGTCTTCCCTAGGCATAGTAATATCAATATCATCATCCCAAGGAATAAATCCGTTATGTCTTACCGCGCCTAACAAAGTTCCAAAATCTATCCAATAATTAATTCGATGTTTTTGGCATATCGAGTCAATGTTCAAAAGAATCTTGACCATTACTGTTTTGGCTCTTTCTAAGTCGATCATAAATTAAAAATTAAGTTTACCAAACTCATTTTTGGCTTTTAAATAGTCTTCTTCAAAGTCTACTTCAATAAACTTATGCTCCAAGATATCTAAGGCTGTTACTTCAAACTTTCTTTTGTCAATTGCCTCTTGGATAACTGACTCCATGTAGTGATTTAATTCCCCTTTTTTTAACAACGTTTCAGCAGTTTCTTTGAAAAAAGGGATAGTATTTTTAAGAAATTTGGCAATCCCTAAAAACTCTCCATCAGCAGTTGCTGGATCCATTTCTTTAGTTATCTCAATAACTTTGGTTCCTTTCACCAAAACTTTCATTTCTTCTTGTCCACATTTTTTTCTATCGAAAGGTAGAACCATTTCACCTTTCTTAGTCAGCAAATTATTCCAAATTGTGGTGTCTGCAAGTGTGTCTGCATGTAAAAATAAAAAATCGTCATCGATATAATTTAAAGCAATGTATAAAGAACCCAATACGTTGCAATAATTCCAAAAGGGATTATAAACTATTTCAATTTTACTATATTTTTTAACATGATGTTCAACTTTATCGCTATTAAACCCTGTTACAATTATTATTTTTTTTAATTCTAATGTGTTAAGCATTTTTAGATTATAATCTAAAAGCGTATCTCCATTTTTATTCAAAGGTAATAGACTCTTTGGAAGATCTTTTGTGTAATTTCCTAATCGGCTACCTTTTCCTGCGGCTAGTATGACTGCAACCATTTACATTGAATATTTTAATATTTTGATTAGTGTTTCTGTGTTTAGATATGATGGGTCGGCAAGAACGTTTCCACTTACACTCTTTGAGATATCAGCTACTTGTTCTAGTTTTACTCCCAAATCGGTTAATGAATAGTCGATATCCAATACTTTTTTTAGGGTTTGTATCTTTTCAACAAATTCTATTGAAGTCATACTAAGGTCGTTAGATAGCTGATCTAGTTCACTTAGCTTAATTTCCAACAAATACTTAAGCCAGCCTTTGTATAATGCAATTAATCCTTGAGCATGACTTGTTTGGGTTAAAGGGCCAATTGAGTATTGAATTCTATGTGGCAAACAAGTTGAACTATATGCTAAATTGATTCCCATTAACGCGGAAGACAAAGCTATTTTTTCCATAGAGTGAATATCATTGTTCTTGCATGCTGGAACCAAAAATTTAAAAATATTTTTAATACAGCTTATTGATTGAATTTTAACTAATGAGTTGCTTTTTTTGGATATGTATGTTTCAACAGCGTGTGTTAAACAATCAAAACCAACTTCTGCTTTTAATTTATAAGGACACGAATTGTGTAATCTTGCATCAATTAAAACCGCGTTTGGTTGGATTACTTCGCCCCTCAAACCGCCTTTGATTTTATTGTAATTATCGTAAACAATGGCCCCAAATGACAGCTCTGCTCCTGTCCCTGCAGTTGTTGGAATTGCCAGAACAGGTATTTTATTGACCGGAGGGGCAGCCCTTTTGTAAAAAACATCTTTATAATCTATACCTTCAAATGAAATAGAAAGCGTCTTTGCTGCGTCAATAACTGAGCCTCCTCCTATTGCAATTATATAATCTAAATGGTTCTTCTTTTGTTCTTGAATTATGATGTCCAAGTCTTTAAAGGGAGCGTCAGGACGAATGTGATTATAGATATGTAACTTTCTATTTAAGCTTAATCGACTAAATAGTTTGTCTAGTTTAAAAGAAATTTCGACACTTCTTGAAGATAAAATTAATACTTCATTACCAATTCCAATGCTTTCGAGAACATCAAAGGAAAGTGGAGCTACAAGAACTTCAGGTTGAATTTTATAGTTCATTACAGGTTGCTTATTATTTCTGACACGTATGATCTAATATGTTTTTTTAAGTACAAGTGGTCATCATAAATAGGTAACAAATGATTGTTTAACTTTTTATAAAAATCAAAAAATTCCTTATAAATAAAGTGATTGGCCTCAGAGGGGTTTATTGTTTTTCTTATTTTTATCAAATTTTTTGCGGCCTCTTCAATAGAATTATATTTTTTTAAACTCAATAAAAGTAATATTAATGCGCCTACTGATGTGCTCTCAAAATTCTCAACCACTTTAATCTGTTTATTTGTTACGTCAGCTTTGATTTGGTTGATTAAATCAAACCTTGCTAAACCGCCGCTAACGGATATCGAATCTACATTAACATCGTTGGAGATAATTAATTGCAGTAAATCATTTGACACAAAGGCAGTAGATTCAAAAACAGCTCTTGAAAATTCTTTTAAAGTACTGCCTCTGTCAATACCAAAAAACACTCCTCTTGCATTTGGGCTTTTGAAAGGAGAGCGTTCTCCAAGCATATACGGTAAAAAAATTATACCATTTGCACCTATGGATATCTCTTGAGCATTATTCTCCATGATATAGTATACATTTTTATCATTTTGGCTATAAAATGCCTGTTTAAACCATTCTATTATTCCGCCTCCTAAGTTGTTGGACGCGCCAATTAAGTACTTGTCATATTCTCCTAATTTCTGTGATAATATAGATCCTTTCTTTTGCTTTAGTCCTTGATCAGAGAGAATTCTTAAAGAGGTAACTGTCCCTGAGACGTCACAAGCGGTGTTCTTTTCACCATCAAATGAGCCTACAACGGCACATATTGCATCATAAGTTGTTAGAACGTATTTAACATTGTTTGAAAAAATAAACTTCTTTTTTATTGCCTCAAGCACAGAAAGATCAAGTCCTATTTTCTCAACTTTTGGTAATGTTTTTGGGGCAATCCCTATTTTTCTAATTGTACTGATTGGGTAGGAATCATTTTCGTACATCCCTTTGCTAGCATTCAAAGGATCTGTAAAGATTTCGCCAGTAAAATAGTAATTTAAAAACTCGCCTGCACCCATCCAGTAATCTACCTTATCATAAATGGCTTGGTTGTTTCTCTTGTACCAAAGAGCTTTAGGTAATAACGATGAAGATGGACACATTAAGGATGAATTTTTGTTTTCTTGTTTAAGAATCGACCCTATTTCTTTGGCTTCTGCAACAGCTCTTTTGTCTGAAACCATCATAACTTTTGTGATTGGATTACCGTTTTTGTCAATTCCGTAGATACACGAAGAACTAGTTGTAGATGTGATATACTCAATATTATTACTTATTATTTCTGAGGTCGAGATTTCTTCTAAAATAGATTCCAATTTTGCTTTCCATTCATCAGTATCCTGCTCTACTTTGTCTTCTATTAATTTTGAATGAACTGCGCGTGAGGAGGAAAATATTTGTTGCCCATCCTTATTAAAGATAATTCCTCTTATAGATTTTAATCCTAAATTTATTATTAAATACATTTGAATTTTATTTTGTATATTTAGTTAGGTACTTTTCGAACAGTTGAGACAACCCTTTAATCATAGTTGTGTCGAATGTAATCTCATTATAAAGCTCGTTTTCCTCTAAATATGATTTTAATATGTCTATTGTTTTCTTTTTGATATGAGTAGAAACATTTAGCTTAACGACTCCATAGCTTATTGCTTCTCTAATTATTTCTTCTGGCAATCCAGTTCCCCCGTGTAACACGAAAAACTGCTTCTTATTCAGTCTTAAACTAGCTTCTTTTAAAATATCGATTCTTATAGTACCCAAATCTTCATAAAATCCATGAGCATTTCCAATGCCAAGAGCCATTAAATCAACCCCTGTTTTGTGAATATAACTTTCAATTTCAGCAATTTCAGCATACGAAGAACCGCCTTCGCCAAATCCATCTTCTACACCGGATACTTTACCAAGCTCTCCCTCAAGCAAGCAATTTGATTTTTTCGCATACTCAATAATGCTTATGGTATTTTCAATATTTTTGCTTAAATCGAAAGAGGAGCCGTCGTACATAACAGAATCAAATTTAGAATCAATACATTTTTTAATAAAATCTAAATCAATACAATGGTCCAAATGAAAATAAACATAGTCATTGGAATATTTATTTATAAGATATTCTATTTGGTGTTTATTGTCCAAAAACCTTAAATATCTTTCGGAAAATTGAATTATTAGCGGTAGTTTAAGTTTGTTTGAGGTGAGACTGGCAGCTTCTAATTGATAAAGGTTTTGTAAATTAAATGCTAATAATGATTTGTTATTGTTTTGTAAATCTAATAATACATCCCTTAATGGTTTTTTCATAACGATTCTTTCTGATATTTAATCTTTTAAGGGAGCGTAAAAAAACATTCCCTCGTAATTCCAAGTATTAAGTTGTTTAAATTGGAATTAATATTTATTTGCTGTTTCTTATTTCCGTTAAATATTTTTTTTCGATGTACATAATGGGCTGTAATTTTTGCCCAACCTTTTTAATTATTAGCTTATTAGTTATTGTATCTTGAGTTACAAACTCGTTAAATTTAAAATACTTGTCTAACTCATTTGGTAATATTACAATGTTTTTTCCGCCATACTTTAGCTCTATCGATTCTATTTCAATTTCCTTTTCTTCTTTATTTCCTAAATTTATTCTGAAATTTCTAGAAATATTATTTTGAAAATTAGCTACGATACTGGAAATTGTTTCTGACTCCTCAACAGTTTGGTTTATTTGAATCCATTTTTTCTGAAACTCATCCATCTCAATATTATACAGCACAAAACTAAACATGTCTGTTTTATTAGTTTTGAAACTTAATTTTACTGTAAATTCTTGTTTTGGTTCATTTGTACGAACATTGGTTTCTTGAGACTTTTCACTTTTACAACAAAACAAGACTGTTACAAATATTAATAAAACTATTCTTTTCATTTTTTTATTTGAGGTTTATATTAAATAATTAATAACACTTATAAATGTTTTTAACACCACTTGATAAATTTACAGTATGCTTCCACCCCAAATTATTCAACTTTGATACATCAGTCAACTTTTTCATGGTGCCATCAGGTTTATCTGTATTGAATACTAACTCCCCATTAAATCCGACTTCATTTTTTATCAGTTCTGCCAATTCTCTAATAGAAACATCTTCACCTGTGCCAATATTGATATGGGTGTTTCGTATTTCCTTTTGATCTCTAGAAAAGGTGTCTTCAAAATTTCGATTTTCCATGATAAAAACACAAGCATCTGCCATATCCTCACTCCACAAAAACTCTCGCCTAGGATTACCTGAACCCCAAATTTCTACAGAATCAGAACTTACACCAAAAGATTTTAAGCAGTCCAAAGCCTCTTTTTCGGACACTAAATTTAGATCTTCTAAGACGGCTTCTATCTTACCTTCTGATAAAAGCTTAGCTAAATGCATTTTACGAATTAACGCAGGCAGCACATGGGAGGTTTCTAAATCAAAATTATCATTTGGCCCATATAAATTTGTAGGCATAACAGAGATAAAATTTGTTCCATACTGTAAATTGTAGCTTTCACACATTTTAACCCCTGCAATTTTGGCAACCGCATATGGCTCATTAGTATATTCTAAAGTGTCGGTGAGTAGGTAATCTTCTTTCATAGGCTGGGGGCAATTTTTTGGGTAAATACAAGTACTGCCCAAAAATAACAATTTTTTTACCCCATTAACATAGCTTTGATGAATTACATTATTTTGAATCATCAAATTTTCATAAATAAACTGGCCTCTGTAAGTGTTATTGGCAATAATTCCTCCTACTTTAGCTGCGGCTAGAAAAACATATTCCGGACGTTCTCTGTTAAAAAAACCTGCAACAGCAACAGAATCAATAAGGTCTAATTCTGAGTGCGAGCGTGTAATAATGTTGGTGTACCCCTTATTGTTGAGGGTCTTGACTAATGCACTACCTACCAACCCGCGGTGACCTGCTACATATATTTTGGCGTTTTTATCCATCACGATTATTCAAAATAATTTTTAATTGCAAAACCACCGTCTCTTAAGTATTGTTTCTTTTGCATCAATTTTAAATCGCTTTTCATCATTTCTGTTACAAGGTCCTGAAGTTCATATTTTGGAGTCCATCCTAATTTTTCTTTGGCTTTTGTTGCATCTCCAATTAGTAACTCTACTTCTGTTGGTCTAAAATATTTAGAATCTACAGCAACAACTTCTTTTCCAATTTCCAATTGATACTCGTTTGAGCTACAAGATTTTATATATCCTTTTTCATTTTCACCCTTACCTTTAAACTCCAATTCTACTCCAATGTGTTTAAAACACATCTTTACAAAATCTCGGACTGTTGTTGTTTTTCCCGTAGCTATTACCCAATCTTCAGCTTCATCGGCTTGTAAAATCATCCACATCATTCGGACATAATCTTTGGCATGACCCCAATCGCGTTGAGCATCTAAATTTCCTAAATATACTTTATCCTGAAGACCAAGAGCTATTTTTGAAGTCGCCCTTGTGATTTTGCGTGTCACAAAGGTCTCTCCACGAACAGGTGATTCATGATTGAACAAAATACCATTACAAGCAAAAATATTATAAGCTTCTCTGTAATTTACCGTTATCCAATAGGCATACATTTTAGCAACTGCATATGGACTTCTAGGATAGAAAGGAGTTGTTTCAGACTGAGGCACTTCCTGGACTTTACCATAAAGTTCCGAAGTTGATGCTTGATAAATTTTTGTCTTTTTTTCCAGTCCCAAAAATCGAATTGCTTCTAAAAGTCTTAACGTTCCAATGCCGTCTGCATTAGCGGTATATTCTGGCATTTCAAAAGACACATGCACATGACTCATTGCAGCAAGATTATAAATTTCATCGGGTTGAACTTCTTGAATAATCCTAGTTAAATTAGTGCTATCCGTTAAATCGCCGTAATGCAAAAAAAAGTTTTGATTTTCAATATGGGAGTCTTGATATAAATGGTCTATTCGTTCTGTGTTAAATGATGATGCTCTTCGCTTTATTCCATGAACAATATAATTTTTCTTAAGTAGGAATTCACTTAAGTAAGCGCCGTCTTGACCTGTTACTCCTGTAATTAACGCTGTTTTTTGTTGCATAAATTAGTCTGTAGTACTTTGTTTAAACTTCTCTGCCAATCTTTTATTGTGCAATCAAAGTTGTTTTCAATTTTTATTGTATTCAAAGCGCTAAATTTTGGCCGCTTAGCTGCGGTTGGATAATCTTTTGTTTTGATGGGCTTAACCTCAATTGTCTTGCCAAACTGTTTAAAAATTTCTACCGCAAAATCATACCACGAAATAGTGCCTGAATTGCTGTAATGGTAAACACCATAATTTGTTGACGAAGATAATACTATTTGTATCAAAACCTCAGCCAAATCGCCTGCATATGTGGGCGAACCTATTTGATCAGAGACTACACTTATTTCGTTTAGTGTTTCTGATAAGCTCAACATGGTTTTTATGAAATTTTTTCCATATTCTGAGTACAGCCATGAAGTACGTACAATAAAATAGGCTTCCGTGGTCTCCTGTATGCTGCGTTCGCCTTGCAGTTTGCTGGCGCCATAAACACTAAGTGGATTGGGTGCATCCGTTTCTAAATAGGGTATTCGCTTTTGACCGTCAAAAACAAAATCTGTGGAGATATGAATCAGTGTAACTTGGTGTTTCTGACAAACCTCCGCTAAATATTTAGGGCCCTCTGCATTGACTGCATAGGCCAAATCGCTTTGTTCTTCGGCTAAATCTACTGCGGTGTACGCCGCACAATTAATACAATAATCTAATTCATTATTTGAAAAGTATGACTCTAGTTGCTGCTTGTTGGTAATATCTAAATCCGGAAGATCCTGAAAATCAACATCTAATTCATCCTGGTGATTTACAACATCCTTTAAAGATTGAGCGAGCTGCCCATTACCACCTGTTACCAAAGCTTTAATCATAACTCCAATGGTTTAAATCCAGGGAGTTCTAAATCTTTTTTAGACAGTTGTAATTGATCATTAGGTAATTTCCAGTCAATGCTAAGTGTTGGGTCGTTATAAATGATTCCGCTTTCTGAAGCTTTATGATAGTAATTATCACATTTATAGGAAAAAATAGCGGTATCGCTAAGCA
>Ga0228630_1000455_pt1 | contig 17670 bp, 18 predicted proteins | sample 37DmetaG_FD_183038 | JGI IMG/M metagenome (GOLD analysis project Ga0228630, IMG submission 183038) | Seawater microbial communities from Monterey Bay, California, United States - 37D | ecosystem: Environmental > Aquatic > Marine > Coastal | place: USA: California | collected 2016-10-25 | reverse complement strand
TGCGCAGGGCAAACTAAGGCCTCTCAGAGACCCTACTTCCGCGTGGGACTTTTGAAAAGTAAAATCAGCCCTTATGAGGGTATATCGTTCCGTTCAGCTGCACGTCCCTGATATGATGGCACCGTAGGTTCTTTGAAGCGCTTCTGTCCGAGTATAAGGATCCTCGATCCTGCCCGCGCGCATGAAGGCCGCGCGCTGCATGTCACCGCGCGCAATGACACCCGTAAGGCGCTCAAGGGCCGCAATGACATCAGGCGTCAGAGGATCAGAGTCCTCTGCATCCTCGACCGCCTTATGAAGGCAGTTCAGATCTGTGGTGAGCTGCTCCAGAGGGACAATTGCCTCCGCCCAGTCTCCCCCAAAAGCCACGTTTGATAATTGGTGTTTGCGCTCCATTTGCCCCTCTTGCATATAGGAACATATATAGAACAAACTGACAGACCAGACCATAGGGCGGATCTTGTGCATGGGTGATCTCACCACACTCTACATCGACATGAACAGCTTCTTTGCCTCTGTTGAACAACATGAGCACCCCGAGTTGGCCGGCCGCCCTGTGGCAATCACAGCTATCGATGCAGACTCGGGCAGCTGTGTTGCAGCAAGCTATGAGGCCAAAGCTTTTGGAGTGAAGACAGGCACTCCTGTGTGGCAAGCGCGCAAGCTTTGCCCGAGCATTACCTTCTTGCCGTCACGCCACCGCCTCTATGTGCGCTATAATCTGCGCATTGCAGAAATACTCGACCGCATGGCTGAGCTTGAGCACATTCGCTCTGTGGACGAGTTCCAGTTCCGTCTCTCTGGGGCAGCAACCTGTGTGGATGGGGCCCTTGAGCTGGTAGCGCGGATGAAGGCTGCGCTTGCAAGCGAGATTGGTCCCGCCATTCGCTTTTCTGCGGGCATGGGGCCAAACCATCTTCTTGCCAAGATTGCAGGCAAGCTTGAGAAACCCGATGGCTGCCAGTGGCTTTCCCCGAGAAACATGCCAGAGCGCATCGCGCACCTGAGGCTTGATGATCTACCTGGGATATCCAAGGGCGTGAGCGCAAAACTTGAAAGGTCCAAGGTTTACGACATCGCGAGCCTCTATCGGCTTGATCCGCGCCATGCGCGCCGCATATGGGGCTCTGTTGAGGGCGAGCGCTTTGTACGCGCCTTGCAGGGCTTGGATATCCCCCTCATATCAAGCGCGCGGGGCAGCTATGGCAACAGCAAAGTCCTTGGCCCGGATCGTAGGACCGTGCGTGAAGCCTATCTGGTCGGGCGCTGGCTCATCAGCAAATCCACCGCGCGATTGCGCCGGGACAAATCTGTAGCTGCACAACTCATGCTGTCGGTCCAACGCGAGGATGGAGGCTGGGGCCAGAGCCTCAAGTGCGAAGCCTCCTGTGACACGGCATACTTCTTGAAGCTGCATCGCACCCTCTGGGAGCAGCAGCTCAAAGCCCGTGGCCCCTCAACGATATTCTCCATCAGCGTTCAGTTGGGCCGCATCACGCGCCTTGAAGACCGTCCTGGTGATTTGCTGCTCGGTATCGGCCCTGCTGCGGCAACCAGAGGTGAGAAAGTCTCCGAGCTCATCGACATGATCAACAGCCGCTATGGCAGTGAGACAGTTACGCTTGGGCGACATCGATCTCACCCCGGCTTCTTTGAGCGGGGTTGATAAACGCAGGCGCTGCGGCTTAAGAGAGGGCGGATTATGGGGGGACCAAATGACAGAAATTACAAAGCTCACCAGATTTTCTGTCGTGATTAGGATCTGGCCAGGTCCCGAACACGTTCAACACATCATTCACGCTGAAACCAGAGTTGAGGTTGAGAAACGTGTTGAACGGATATATCCAACGAGATCACATGAAATCGTGCGCATCAACGTTGCAAATATAAGTGGTCGCCGCAAAGCTAGCTGATAAATTGCAGCCATGGTTCAAGTTCTTCAAAAGATAAACCACGTGAAGGGTCAGAGCCGCTTCTACGCAATATCTGTTGCGCCGACCCTCTTCGGTGAAACCTGTGTGATCAGCGAATGGGGTCGCATAGGGGCAGGCGGCAAGCTGCGCCATTCCTACTTTGCTGACCCTACGGCCGCTGAGCGCTTCGCAAACAACCTGAGAGCCCGCAAGGAGCGCCGTGGCTATGTCGTACTCCCCGAGCAAGTCCCCTTGTTGTAATCTAGGCACAGGCGGCGCGACAGAGAAGCCACCGGCTAGAAAAGCTGCGCGCCCGTGCTAACCTGCCTAATCTTTGTAAACATGATCGGGGGGATCAGCCATGACACGACCAGCGCCAAAATCCGAAATCGTAGCCGACCTATCGGCAAATACAGGGCTCACAAAGGCCCAGGCCAATACCGCTATCGACGGCCTTGTTGATGTCTTCACTGCTCGCCTCAAGGCTGGCCAAACTGTGGCTCTTCCAGGGCTCGTAAAATTTGAAGCCATCAACAGACCTGCGCGACAAGTGCGTAACGTCGCGACCGGTGCCATGATGGACAAAGCCGCTGATCGCGGTGTGAAGGCAAAGGTGCTCACCGCCATCAAAGCGGCGGTCAACGAATGAAGTGCGCATACTGCGGCGCGGCCATCACTACGAAAACTGAATTGTGTTCAAATTGTGGCGAAGATACGCAGCCCCTGGTTCCAGCCAAAGCCGCAGACACCACTAAGCCAGCGCCGCAGGAGGTGTTTCGTACTCCGCGCAGGGAGCCTGTATGATGTGCGCTTTTGTATCTTGTTCGCACGTGCGGCGAGCGGCAGTATGGCCCGATTGGGCGGAAAGCGGTAGTTCGCTGCGGTTTGGATAGAGGTCCGCTGTGCGGGACAAACCGGACTTGTGCGGTTGCGGCTTTTGCTGACGCAGCATTTCCTCGCACCAGCGGCGGCATCTTCTCGGCGACGCAGAAAAGTTCACCGAACCGGACCTTCACCGGTGCCAACTCTGGCAGTTTGCAAACCGTCAATTCGCTGCAGCCAGGACCGACCATCGAGGAGCGGACATCGCTGCCGTTCGCCTTGCCAATCTACACACCCGCAAACCGCACATTTCTGGCAAGCCTCCGGCGAGACCCGTCTGACCGTCTATTGGCTTGAATGCTAAGTCAGGCCTTACGATCAAACCTGAAATTGAAGTTTTGCCGGCGTCGGATTGTCCATGGCGGCGGAACTGGAGAGACACGGACAAGCTCCTGATTGTAGAAGAGAGTTTTGCCGGGTCACGGCAGTTGACTATGCAGGATTGCGTGCAGATGTTTCTGTCGCATTGTTGGGCGCGGGGATAGAGTGTTTTCGACACGCTCGCGTTTCTGTCAGGCGCGGCATCGGCATCACGAAGCTGCGTCGCTCATAGCAACATGGTGCCTTTACCGTTGCCCGTGCCCATGCCCAGACAACCAAGCCGATCCTGAATCACATAGTGCGACACCTGAGACGGCAGGCCCGCTTTGAATGCAAAACTTGACCGCTCCACTTAACACGTGGCAACGCCTCTTTCTTCATGGGGGGAAATTCCGAATCTTCTGCGATACAGCTTTGAAAGATGTGTGGTGCTGGAAAAACCGCTCGCTATCGCGATCTCCAAGATTGGCATATTAGTTTGTTGAAGGAGTCTTCGAGCATTCTCGAGACGCAATTTATCGCTGTATTTCTTGGGGGACATGCCGAGGTTTTTTGCGAACAGTCTCTCCAATTGTCGGCATGACACGCCGATCTTCTCGGCAATCTGCGCAGCAGAAAGCGGATACTCGATGGCCGCTTTCATGGCCTCCATCGCGGCAATCAAATGTTCGTTCTGAGAGCCGACCTGACATCTCAGCGAGAGGGTTTGTTCGTTTTCCTGGTCCCGGACACTGGAGCAGACCAGCGCAGCGGCGGCCCGATGCGCGCAGTCGATCCCCTGGCTTTCTGCGATCAAGGCAAGGAACATGTCTAGCGTCGCAATACCACCCGCGCAGGTCATCGACTTGCCAGTTTTCGTGAACACCTGCTGGCGGACGTCCAATTCGGGAAAGGTTTCCTGCATCGCAGATGAAATCGCCCAATGGGCTGCGACTTTCTTTTCCGGCAACAGACCGGCCTGGGCCAGGATGGCGCTTCCGCTGCCAAGCGTCCCCAGGGTTGCACCGTAGCGAGACGCCTTGCGCAGGAAATTCAGCAACTCTCGGCTTGCGGGCGTTTCCATACGATTGCCGCCGCACAGCAGGATCGTGGCATTCGTTTCGATATCGTCTAGTCTCCCGTCCACGGCAAATGACACACCGCTGCGAGACCGGACTGATTGCCCGGTTTCGCTGTGAACCCGCCATTCGAAGGCGGGTCTGGCCGCGGCGGTGTTTGCTTCGGAGAGGGCTTCGATGGCAATGCTGACATCCATGGGCGAATAAGTCGGCAGTAACAGAAAGACGAACCGCTGCACAGAAGCGGTCGTCATGCGCGAACCTGGCAGGAAAGGTCTGGTATCGAGGCAAGTCATGGGTTGCTTTCTGCTCCTGGTTTCGTCCTGTGCGTTCAGCTGTTGGGTCGAATCCTAGCGGCGGTCTTCTTCGCGAAGGCATCCAAACGCGAGCGGGCATCGGGCTGGGTGTTCACAACGCCGGCAATCACGGCTTCGCAATAGGCTGCATCCATGGCCGACATATTCTGCATATGGCTGACGGCCGAACAAATGGCGAAGTTGGACAGCGGCAGGTTGGCAGCGGCGCAACGCGCCAGCTCAAGCGCCTTGTCCAGGCTCGACCCAGAGATAAGGTATTGCATCAGGCCCACGTCCAGGGCCTCTTGCCCCTGATAAACGCGGCCCGTCAGCATCATGTCGATCATCCGGGATTTCCCAACCAGATCGACGACACGGATCGTGGCACCACCGCCCGTGAACAACCCACGCTGGCCCTCGGGCAAGGCAAAATAGGCAGTTTCATCGGCAACGCGGACATGTGCGGCGCTGGCCAGTTCCAGCCCGCCACCAACAACTGCACCATGCAAAGCTGCAATGATCGGCACGCCGCCATATTCCATCTTATTGAAGGCTTCGTGCCAGCGCAGGCAGACATGCATGAAATCAGCCGGGCTGCGGTCTTCGTCATGGTGTTCGACCAGATCAAGCCCCGCACAAAAGTGATCGCCCGCCGCTGCCAGCACAATTGCCCGCGCACCCTGCCGAGGTGCCTTCGAGAAAAGCTCGATAAGTTCTTCGATCGTGGCCTCGTCAAGCGCATTGCGTTTCGCGGGGCGGTTCAGGGTGACAACCCAGATGCCCTCGTCTTCTAACGTGACGGTTACGTTGGCGAATGAGAAGTCAGGATGAGGCTGAGACATGCGATAAGACCTTGGATCTACAAGATTTGATAGGGATTAGGGCGGGCCAGGTCAGGCCCGCCCAGGGGCATGTTATTCTTCGCTGTGCACGCTTTGAACCCCAAGAGCTTCGCGCCGTCCATCGCGCAGAATACCCTTGATCAAGGCCACTCCCATCAGCGCCATCACGACGCTGAAGGGCAACGCACCGATCACCATAGCGGTCTGGATCGCGCCAAGCCCGCCAATGATCAGCAGCGCACCCACAACCATCGCCAGGGCCACGCCCCAGAAGATGATGTGCGGGCGTCCTTTGGGGCCTTCATCCCCGCCCGAGTTGATCGTGTTCACGATCAGAACCGCGCTGTCGGCCGTAGTGACCAGATAGGTCAGAAGCAAGATCACAACCACGATGGCCATGATCCAGGCCATGCCAGAGTTCAGGATGACATCCAGCATCGCAAACAGCTGTGCCTGCTGACCAGCACCCGAGATTGCGTCTCCGGCGGTGCCGTTCAGGGTCAGGTCGACCGCCGTGCCGCCGACAATCGTAAACCAGACAAAGCACATCAAAGATGGGATGATGATAGCACCCATTACGTATTCCCGAACCGTACGGCCACGGGATACGCGGGCAAGGAACACACCGACGAAAGGCGCGAACGCGATCCACCAAGCCCAGTAGAAGATGGACCATGCTCCCTGCCAACCAGACAAACGGCTGTCTGTGCCGGCAGCATAGGCCGCGGCGACATCCGCGTCGGACAGCGTTGCCGCCGATGCCGGAAGATCCGCGGCGAAGCCTTCAAGCGATCCCCACGGGCTGGTTGCCGACCCGTAGAGCGCAGCAATGTCATCTGCGGGCAAGGCTTTGGCTGCCTCGGGCAGGTTTGCGGTGAAGGTTGCTTCGGGCACTGAGCTCCAGACAGTGAACAACAGGCTCGGCAGGGCAACGATGTAGTCGAACAAGCCCACGAACAAAGCCGTCAGGCCGAAGGCCGCAGACCCGAAGATCAGGAAGAAGGCAAGCAGGAAGAAGCTGAGAACCATGTTGATGTTCGAGAGCCACTTGATCCCTTTTCCAACGCCCGACAGGGCCGAAAGGGTCGAGGCGCCCATGATGACCAAAAGGGCAACAACGATGGCGGCGGTGGTTGCCTTGCCTTCATCGTTCAACAGCCAGTCGCCAAAGCCGATCCGGTGCATACCCGCAACAAACTGCTCGACGCCAAAGCCTAGAGTCTGAGCGACCCCCAGAACGGTGGCGACAACTGCGACGATGTCGATGACATGACCCAGTTTGCCGGACAGGGCGGAACCGAAGAGCGGTGTCAAACCGGACCGGATGGTCAAAGGCAAATTCCGACGATAGGAAAAATAGCCCAAGGACAGGCCCACTAGCGCATAGCACGCCCAGGCCGAGAAGCCCCAGTGCAGGAATGACCACTTGTAGGCATTGCGCACGTTGTCTGCACCCGACATCATGGCTTCGCCGGCGATCGTTTCAGGGTTCAAACCGAAATGATACATGGGTTCGGCGGTCGCAAAAGTCAGCATGCCGATCCCGATGCCAGCGCCGAACATCATCGAGAACCAAGAGAAGCGCGAGAATTCGGGCTTGTCATCTGGCAGGCCCAAACGCAGGCGCCCTGTCGAGGGGATCAGTGCCAGCACGACACACACGACAATGAAGAAGGCCACAACCCAAGTGTACCAGGTGGCGAAGCTGGCCAGAAGGAAGCTGTTCAACCCCGAAAGGACAGCGGCCGCATTGTCCGGAAATGCAACAGCCCAAAGGATGAGTGCGCCGATCAAAATCTTCGCAGTAATAGTGACGTCTTTGCTGAACCCATCATAAAAGCCGCCGTCAGCGACTTCGATCTCAAGATCCATAAGTGGTGGCTCTTTTGCCATGTGTTTTTCCTCCCAAATAGGATTGAATTAGGTGCGTTCCGACTGACGGCAGCCGGGCCGCCCCCCGTCTCAGATCCAGAATTTCTCCCGCACCAGGGCCTTCCGTTCGCCTTCCGGCGTTTGCACGGTCAGTTCGGTGCCATCCTCCCAGTGGCCCGCGTCGACCATGCCGATCGCAACATTGGTGGTGAAATCCGGCGACCACGCCGCCGAGGTCACTTGCCCCACGCGTACGCCATCGTGCATCAGCGGCCAGGCGGCGCGGGCCGGAACCAGCGGCTCCCCCGGGATCGAGATCGCACGAATTTGGCGCGCAAGACCCTTAGCCAGTTCACGGGCCATCGCCTGGTGACCAATGTGGTCGTTGCCTTCGGTGGGCTTGCAAAATTTGCCAAGCCCGCATTCCAGCGGCGAGTTGTCCATGGTCATGTCGTTGCCATAGCTCAGCAAGCCGCCCTCGATCCTCTCGATCAGGTTCGGGCAGCCGGGACGCACATTCAGATCCTTGCCAGCAGCGAACAGCGCATCCCACAGGGGCATTCCGCGCTCGGACCCTTCGACATAGATTTCGAACCCGCCCTGCTTTGAGTAGCCCGAGCGGGCGACAATGAACGAGGTGTCGCCGAAAGCCAGACGCTTGTAGCGGAAGAAGCGGATATCGCGCACTTCTGCTCCAAACACGGTTTCCATCAGGTCGTCGGCCTTCGGGCCCTGCACCGCCAAGGGCGAGACATCCGGTTCAAACACCCGCACATCCAGCCCTTTGCCCACGGCCACCCCCTTGATCCACAAAAGCAGATCGCTGTCTGCAATCGACACCCACCAGCGTGTGTCATCATGCTTTATCGCCACCGGATCGTTCAGCATCTTGCCGTCTTCATCGGTGATCGGCACATAGAAGCACTGATCCGATCGCATCTTGCTCAGATCGCGGGGGGTCAGCATTTGCATCAGGCGGGACGCATCCGGCCCGTTCAGCTCGATCTGCCGTTCAACGGATACATCCCAAACCTGCACATGCTGCTTGAGATGACGATAGTCGAACTCGACGCTTTCAAACACGGTCGGCAACAGCATCCGGTTGTAAACCGTGTAAGAGGTCACGCCAGCCGCTTCGACACCGCGGGTAAAGGGCGTCGAGCGCAGGCGACGGGAATGAGAGATGGTATAGGCCATTTACGAGCTCATGGTTTTGGCAGCATCGCGAAGCCGGAACTTCTGGATCTTGCCGGTGGAGGTTTTCGGAAGGTCTTGAAAGACGACGGCCTTGGGCGCTTTAAACCCTGCAAGATGGGTGCGGCAGAAGGCGATGATGTCCTCTTCGGTCGCATCAGCGTCTTCGCGCAGCTCGACAAAGGCGCAGGGAGTTTCGCCCCATTTGTCATGCGGCATGGCAACCACGGCGGCAGCTTGAACAGACGGATGGCGGTACAGCGCGGCCTCGATTTCCACGGATGAGATGTTTTCGCCACCCGAGATGATCACGTCCTTCAACCGGTCGCGGATCTGCATATAGCCATCAGGGTGCACCACGGCGGCATCCCCCGACCAGAACCACCCACCGTCGAAGGCTTTGGCGGTGGCATCGGGGTCTTTGTAGTACCCTTTCATCACGGTATTGCCGCGCACGCCGATCTCGCCTTGCGAGGTGCCATCCTTTGGTACGGTCTCACCGGTTTCGGTGTTAATCACCGACACCGCCTCGACCATCGGCAGGGCAATGCCCTGCTGAGCCTGCAGCTCGGCCTGCTGGCCGGGATCCAAATCGTCCCAGCCGTCCTGCCACAGGCATTTGGAGATATGGCCATAGGTCTCGGTCAAGCCGTAAACCTGCATGACGTCGAACCCCATGGTTTTGGTCTTTTCCAGAACCGACGGGGGCGGTGGGGCGCCTGCGGTCAGAACCTTGATGGCCGGATCGAACGGAGTCGTATCTTCCGTTTCCGCCTCGGCCAGCATTTGCAAGACGATCGGCGCCGCGCCGAAGTGGGTCACCCCATGGGCGCGGATGGCGTCAAGGATCAGCTTCGGTGCCGGAGTTCGGGTGAACACCATTGTGCCACCCAGCATGGCGATCATCCACGGATGCCCCCAGCCGTTGCAGTGAAACATCGGAACGACAGACAGATAAACCGGGTAATGCGGCACCTGCCACGCAGCGACGGTGCCAAGCGCCATCAGATAGGCGCCCCTGTGATGGTAAACCACGCCTTTGGGTCGCCCAGAGGTGCCCGACGTATAGTTCAGGGCAATGGCGTCCCATTCATCTTCCGGCAAACCGATCGCTTGGGTTGAAGCTGCGTGCTGCAACAGCTCCTCGAATTCTGCACCACCCAGAGTGTGCGGGGCATTTGCGGCAGGATCGTCCACCTCGATCACCGGGATCTCGCGACCCAGAACCTCGAACGCGCGAGACAGCAGTGGGATCAGCTCGCGGTCCACGATCACCAGCTTCGTGTCGGCATGATCAAGGATATAGGCGATGGTTTCAGCTTCCAGCCGCGTGTTTAGCGTGTTGAGTACCGCCCCCGTCATAGGCAGGGCAAAATGCAGCTCGAACAGCTCGGGGGTATTTGGGCACAGGGCCGACACGGTATCCCCGCGCCCAATCCCGCGCGCGACAAGCCCGGCCGCGATGGCACGCACCCGCGTGGCGGTCTCTGTCCAGCTGCGCTGCAGATCCCCATAGATCACAGCGGTGCGCGATCCGTGCAGCGCCTCGGCCCGGCTTAGAAACGAGACGGGCGAAAGCGGGACATAGTTGGCCGTAGCCTTGGCGAATTTATCAAAGTTTTCTTGCATGGTCGCTCCTCCATATTGACCAGTGCGGGAATTCCGTTGGGGCTCAGCTTTCGCCGAACCCCTTTGGAACAGGCAGGTCGGGGAGTGATTTTGCCCGTTTCTGAAGGCTGCGGCCGATCACCACGCGGCTGATCTCGGTTGTGCCATCGACGATGCGCAGCATTTGGCTGAGGCGTGATAGACGGTCCATGCCATAGGGTTTCAACAGCCCCATGCCGCCCAGAACCTGCGTGCAGGTGTTGGCAGCTTTGACCGCCGCGTCCGGCACAAAGCGTTTCGCGTGGGCGGCCATGACCGGACCTTCGGGCGTACCCAGCGCGTTGGCAGCCGCACGATACAGCAGGCGCGAGGCTTCAAGATCGGTGGCCACATCCCCCAGCATCCACTGGATGCCGTCCAGATCCAGGTTCTTGCCGCCGAACATCTTGCGGTTCTTCGAATAGGATAGCGCCGTATCCAGCGCGGCTTCCATCAATCCACAGCAGCCCGACGCAATCGACACGCGCGCGATATCAATGGCCATCAGCGAGCCTTGCAGGCCTTGGCCGATCGGCAGGATGATGTTGTCCTCTGACACCACCACGTCTTTCATGTACATCTCGGAAAGCGGCAGGAAATTGTAGGACGGCGTGTCATAGCGCGGACCGAAGCTCAGCCCCTCAGCATCCACGGGAATGGCGATCATCGCCATGTCATGGTGGCCGGGTTTGTCGCTGGTCTTGACCACGGTGAAATAGATGTCAGCCTCGCCTGCCAGCGACACCCATGCCTTGGCGCCGTCGATGGTCCAGGTGCCGTCGTCATTGATCACCGCGCGGCTATACATGTTTGTCGCGTCCGAGCCCGATTGCGGCTCGGTTAGGGCGAAGTTGGCCAGTTTCCGGCCCGAGGTCAGCTCACGCGCCCATTTCTCTTTGAACGCATCCGTGCCATAGCCGCAGCCGGCGAAGGTACAGATGTTGTGCATCGACAGGGCAAAGGCATAGGCCCCATCGCCTTTCCCCAGTTCTTCGTAGACGCGGATACCTTCGCCCAGCGGCAGACCCTGGCCACCGAAGTCTTCCGGTGCATACAGCCCGGTCAGCCCCAGCGCCGCTGCCTTGCCCGACGCCTCGCGCGGCCACACGCCTGCGTCGTTCCAAGCATCTACGTTGGGCTTGATGACTTCATCTGTGTGGCTGCGAGCGGCGGCAAGAATGTCGTCGATTTGTGCGGGCATAGCGGTCTCCTCATCGCTTTGGCGCGTCTGAGGGGATTTGGTATTTTGAAACCGGCGTTTGTGGTAGAAGGAAAAAATTGCGGAGAGGATCGAATTATTTTATGCACTACAACCTTCCAACCCTGAAAGGGCTACGTGCCTTTGAAGAAGCCTTTCTGCGCGGCAGCTATACCGCCGCCGCAAAGACGTTGAATGTCCAGCAGCCGGCGATCAGCTATCAGATCAAGCGCTTAGAGGACGATTTGGGGGTGACGCTGTTCACCAAGGAACGGGGCCGACTTGTCCCGACATCTGCAGCAATTGAGCTGTTTGAAACGCTAAGTCTTTCGTTCGACGCCATTCGAAGGACATCAAACAAATTGCGCCAGTCCTCGGCAGATCCTGCCTTTACCATCGCGACATATCCTGGGATCGGCACCTATTGGCTTTCGCCGAAACTTCCGATTCTGTCCAAGGATTTGGCGGTTCCAGTCAAGGTGGTCACGCTTGTGAAAGACATCGACATTCTTAGAGAGCACGCCGATTGTATGATCCTATTCGGCAAAGGTGATTGGCCGGGCTTTGACGCGCGACTACTGATGCCCGAAGCCGTTTGCCCCGTCGCCGCGCCCGATCTGGCCGAGAAGTTCCGGCGCGCTTCAACCGAGACCGGAACGGCCGATATCACGATTATCGAGCAGGACGATCCGGAGGCGCGCTGGATCAGCTGGGAAGATTGGCAAAACCAGACCGATGATGGCGCCCTGCCCTCGGCCGAGCGGATCACTGTGAACGACCATGGATTTGCCCTGCATCTGGCCTTGACGGGGGCCGGGGCGACGTTGGCGTGGATGGGTGTTGTCGAGGATCTATTGGCTGGCGGCAGTTTGGTGCCGTTGTCAGACAAGATCGCAACGTCAGACGCCGGCTATTGGCTTGTCGGACGGTGTGGATTCTTTGAAACGCCCCGGGGTCGGGCCGTCCTGAAACTGAGCAGCTGAGTTTCGACGTGGCGACCGTGCCTCGAATGGCTCAGAATGCTCCATCGCCGCATCAGGGGCGGACAACCGCTCCGAATTGGCGAACGGCAGGACCGTTCGCCAGGGTAGATCAGATGTCAATCCGCTCTGCGATGCTTAAAGCGTCCTCAAGCTCCACGCCAAGGTAGCGCACAGTGCTGTCGACCTTCGTGTGACCGAGCAGCAGCTGTACCGCGCGGAGGTTGCCGGTCTTGCGATAAATCTCCGCTGCCTTTGTACGGCGAAGCGAATGGTCGCTGTCCGATGCCCATGAAACAAGCCGACGCTGCGACCGCATTCGGCCGCAAAGAGCCCAAAGTCCCGGATGCTGCGCAAAGTATGGAGGTCAGCTTTGCATTCGTTTTGTCGTCGCGTCTTCCCATCGAACAAATGCGGTTGAATCTTGAGACTGACCTTTGCGGATCGAGTTCTATTTCTGCACGCAAGTCTAACTCGAAGACGGCGGCGCCTCTGAAAGTCGGGCTGACGGCAGTTGCATCAGCGAAAGGGCTCCGGCCCCGCAAACAGCGTAGCCAACAAAAATCGGATACAACGTCATATTGTAGCTGAAGCCGACTGCGCCGGCCGCGATCACACCTATGAGGGTCAGGATCGAGGCCGTGACCGCAGCCGCAAGTCCTGCAATATGCCCAAGTCTTTCAAGGGCGATTGCGTTGAAGTTTCCGAAGGTCAGGCCAAGAAGGAAGAGCGCAGGACAATTCGCAGCCATGAACAGCCAAAGTGCTGGTAAACCGCCAAGAACGGCCATGACACCTACGAAAAGCAGCGACCAGACGATCAGGCCTGAGACGGCCACCACGCAAATCTGTTCCATGGTAAAGTGCTTAACCAGCCGGGCGTTGGTCAGTGTCGCCGCCGAGATAAACAGCGCCGCCCCGCCGAACAGAACGGCATAGAGCTTACCAACATCATAGGTTTCTTGGAAAAGTTGCTGCGACGAGTTGATGTATCCCATCAGTGCCCCGTAGCAGAGACCTCCTGCCAATGTGAACGCAATCGCGCGTCGGTCACGCAGGACCTCCACAACCGAAGCGGCGAAGACGCGGGGTCGAAGGGGCCGTTTTTCGGCCAGAGTCTCCGGTTGCCTGAGCAGCAGCCAGACGGTTCCGCTCATACAGATCACCGAGAGGAGAATAAACAAACCGCGCCACGGCATGACCAGCAAAAGGAATTGACCAAGCGACGGGGCCAGCACAGGCACCATGATGAAGATACCCATGATGATCGACATGACACGGGCCATGGCCGCGCCTTCGAAACGGTCCCTGATAAGCGCGACAGTCACGATTCGGGGGCCCGCTGCACCGATTCCTTGTAAGAGACGACCGGCGATCAGCACTTCGAACGTTGGCGCCATCGCGCAGACCAATCCACCGATTGCAAAGAGAACCGCCCCCAACGTGATGGCCGGTCGGCGGCCGACGCTGTCTGATAGCGGTCCAAAGACCAATTGGCCTGCCGCCAACCCTAAAAACAGCACGACAATCACCAGTTGGCGCTGGTTGCTCTCCACTATGAATTCGGTCGCCATCTCCCCCAATGCGGGAAGCATTACGTCAATCGACAGCGCAATCGTCGCCATCAAGACAGTCGCCATCGCAATGAATTCGGGGCGTCCAGGTTGCTTGAATGCAGTGGTCATCCTTAGGCTATTATCTGCAAAATGCAGTCATTGAACATGGTTATTCAAACGGCAGCAAAGTCCCGCACAGTTTAAGTTCGCCGCTTAATCCATGCTGCAGGCCGCAACAAAGGCCGTTTTTCTCGCCGCGCGGCGGCATGACAGATTTCGCTCAAGCCGCATTTTTCTCGCTGCGTGCGCTCGCAGCACAAATTCACAATGACTGGGTCGGGCTCAGACCCGACCTTAGCTGCGCGACCCACCAAGGTCCGCTAAGGGCCGAATGCGAAGCAAAGCACAAAAGCCATCTTTTCGATCCCTGCCGACTGATTTAGGAATGCTCCTCAATCGGGTGGGATGTCAAAAGGATATTTACCATGAAAAGGCGTGAAGTCTTACTCAGGGGAGGAGCTTTGGGTATGATGAGTTTATCTGGTCATGCGCATGCAGAAACTGGGTCTGGGTTTTATGTTCCGTCGGAAGAGGCCCCACACCAACGGACCTTCATGCAATGGCCGGTCAATCGCAGCGTTCATCCTGATCCAGTTTTCCTCGATATGGTGCAGCAGACTATCGCGGATGTTGCAAATGCGATTGCGGAATTTGAACCCGTCACGATGCTTGTGGCACAAGGCGATCACGCGCGTGCGCGCAGGAAACTTGCCGCCGCAGTTGAGCTTTGGGATATCCCAACTGAAGACCTTTGGTGCAGGGATTCAGGGCCGATTTTTGTGGTGAACGGGCAAGGCGACCTAGCGATTAGCCATATCCAATTTAATGGCTGGGGTGAAAAGCAAGTGAACCTCCGTGACCGCCAGATCGCAGCCCGCGTGGCAGAGCGCCTTGGATTGCCGCTGCGGCCAGCAGGTCTGGTGGGCGAGGCTGGCGGTGTTGAACAGGACGGTCACGGCCTGTTGCTTGCTCATGAAAGCAGTTGGGTCAATGACAACCGCAATCCTGGCCTGTCGCGGGTTGAGATAGAACGCCGGCTGCTTGCGGCCTACGGCGCAGAGCGCATGATCTGGTCCGCCGGCGTTTGGGGTGAGGACATCACCGATTATCATATCGATAGCCTTGCTCGTTTTACCGGACCCGGACGGGTGCTGATCAACTTGCCTGATAACATGGACATAAGCGATCCATTCCATGCCGCAGCCGCCGAGACACATGATCGGTTAGTTGCCGCAGGCCTTGATGTGGAGGTCATTCCCGAACCTGTGCGCCGCCGCGTGCCCAGCATTGATTTTGTGGCATCCTACGCCAATTACTATGTCTGCAACGGTGCTGTTATCGCCGCCCAGTTCGGGGATCGCGGGACCGATCAAATCGCGATTGATGCCTTGGCGCGCCACTACCCAGGCCGCGAGATTGTTACGCTGAATGTGGATACGCTGGGCGAAATGGGCGGCGGCATCCATTGTGCGACACAACAGATGCCAGCACCATGACATGGCTCGCGCGCAACGCGGCATCGATTGAGGCGGTGGCTGCCACGGTCACCGCGCTCGTCGCTGTCGGAGCGATGGCTGGCGTCTTCCTCCAGCTGAATGAGGCGGATCGGATGCAGCGCGAGCAATCTGCCCGCGAAGCCTATCGCGCCCACCTCGCCTTAGCTGCAACTTTGCCCAACTTTGCGCAGCCGTTGGGCGTTTGCGATTTACTCAGGCCTGACACCGCTTACAGTTTGCCCAGCTCGCAGCATAAGTGTGTCCAGCGCCAGCCTACACTCAACCTTCTCGAAAATTTGCGACAGAACCTCAACGAGATGTGGCAGACAGCGCCCCTAAAATCATTTCGTTGACGGCCACCAAGAATGCAAGGCGATCAAACCCGACGGGGTCTTTGGCTACTGGAATGTTTTGTTGGTCGGTTAACCATTTTGGGAACGGAGAGATAAACGCATAGTGATGGCCTGGGACTGATTTTAGCAAAGATGGGATATTCGTCCGTGCATCTTGTGCCAGTTGTTCGGCATGGAACCGAGGTTGGGCAATCGTGTCGCCTGTAATCGCAATCACGGTCAAGTCTATAAGGGATAGTCCTGATTTTACATTAAGCCCTTGATATACTGGTGCTATCACAACTGCTTTGCCGGTGACGATCGGCTCGTTTCGAAACGAATCGGATGTCGGACGTAGGTTTGCATCTGAGCGGAAAGATTGGATCATCCGGAATATGAACCCCGGGATTTCACAGAATGCAGCATCCTGAACGTCGTTTTCTTTACAATGCTGCGTCGTTATTTTTGAATCATACTCAGCACCCGCAGCAAGCATGATCGTGGCACCACCAAGAGAATACCCAACGCCGTGCACAGGGCCGGATGCAATATGGGCGCTGAAATCAGGATTTGAGCGTATCGCGTTCAATGAAAGCTCTAGCTCAAGATAGCGGTGATCAAGGGCAGCAGTCGTTTTTCGACTGCCGACAAGATAATCGGCCTGATGGTTCGGTGCGATGACAATATAGCCAGCATCAGCCAACTCTTGTGCTGTCAAATAGTGATTGCGGTATCTGCCGCCGTTCCCGTGCGAGAACAACACAATCGGATGCTTGCCTGTGCGCACTGGCGCGTCTTTTGATATTGTGGTTTCAAATGGACCTAACCGTTGTTTAACGCCTGCCGTGTCAGTCGGATACCAGACACCAAACTGCATGCCTTTGGTCGCCATTTCGCGAAAGCCTGCAGCCTGAGACATCGAGCCATATAGCGCAATGAAAATTACAGACGCCGCCAGCAGCAAGCCTTTGGCGCGAAACGTGGCAACTGGTTTAGAAGTGTTATTGAATAAAGGCATCGCGAAGTTGCTCCTTTGAGATAGAGGCACAGGAATAGTCGATCTTGAACGCCAATGCAGGTGTTTCAGAGGCTTCATCCGCAAGATCATTGGTGGCGCAGACGGTCTTCTCGGTCTCAATGATCGATAGGATCAGGCTGTTCTTGACGCCAACAACGCAATCCACACGGCGGGAGTCCCGAACGTTTAGGTTCCAGTTCCCTAGCGAGGCCTGTGCGACCTCGTCTTCAACTCCATTTAAGAGCTTAGTAGTGTCCTGCTGGTTCAAGCTCACAAAAAGCACATTCCCACGGAGCAGCTCGATATCGCCCCGTTCGATAGGCCTGTCGTGGATCTCCTTAACTTGATTTCAGTCAGCCAGAACCCTCGATCACCGTGCCCAGCTACCTTGTTGGTGTCGCCTAGCAGTGGGATTAGTGCCGTTTCGAGGGAGTGAGCTTCTGAGTCCGTCAACCCATGACTGATGATGAGGACTTCGACGTCCTTCCGCGCGCTACGAATTTCGCGAATTTTAGCAAGTTTATGCTCGCCTTCATTGAGGGGCCTGCCGTCCATCTCAATCCGGGCATGGTTAAAACAGCGATTTTCCTTCCCTTTCCCGATGTAGAAAATCCGGTCCTTGAGCGCCCCTTTTTTGCGGGGGTCGGCAAGTGCGTAGACGTAAGCCGCAAGCTTTGCGGACACCATGGCGTTGAATGGCACGAAATAATCCTTCCTTTAGCGCGTCAAATTCAGCATCGATCAATCATTGCTAAAGATCAAGTGAGCAGGCCTTACGGGGCGTCCGATCTCCGCCCTGTACGTCGCTGATGTTGCGAACGGCAGAAAGGTCAGTATTGTGTGAATTCGCCGATATCTTTGCTCTGACAAGAGCAGTGACATTATCGCTTTGCGGTGTGAACTCACGCTGAAGTGCAGTTCTTGATCTGTCTTTCTATTCCAGACGGTTCTGGATTTCCACCAGCTTGCTCTCAAAGACCTCGGCGGGCGTGTGGTAGCCAAGGCA
>Ga0228630_1000450_pt1 | contig 17725 bp, 25 predicted proteins | sample 37DmetaG_FD_183038 | JGI IMG/M metagenome (GOLD analysis project Ga0228630, IMG submission 183038) | Seawater microbial communities from Monterey Bay, California, United States - 37D | ecosystem: Environmental > Aquatic > Marine > Coastal | place: USA: California | collected 2016-10-25 | reverse complement strand
CGCTACGCCAAGTCCATGTTCCGCATCGGCCTCGACGAAATCAGAAGGCTGCTGCGAACCGAACCGGAAAACGCATTTAAGCATTGGCCCAGAATCAGGAGGAAAATCACGTGAGTCGTGTACAGGGGTCAGGATGTTGATCCTTTGCTTTAAAGTCATTCGCTACCATGCTGAAGTTAATGTCAAAATCGAGTGAGGCGATATCACCTGCAAAAGCGTTATCCGCATCCATTTTTGTGAGTGTTCCAGTGTACATTTGTAAGCTTCCTATTCTGAATTTGAAGATGTGTGATGTGACAGGGCAAGCCTGTCTTTCCTGATCCATTCGGATCACAAAACCCGAAGAACCCTTTTTCTTTAGAGTCAGCTCCGCTCAATGCTGGCGGGGCATTCATCTTGGGTAGGGTCATCAATGAGATAAAACACTGCCGGACCATGGGCGATCATGCCCTTTTCAAGGCTATCGTAGGTTCCTTCATGATAGGCCGTGCTATACGTGCTGTCCCAGAACTGCCAAGTTGTCTGCCCGTCCTCAACACGTCTTGCGATCCAGAACACACACTTGTCACAGTTGCTTAGTCGGCACATTGCGCTGTCAATTGACATCCAGCAATCGTTGAATGGATAGAAATGATCTTTGGCCAACTCCAAAACGGCGGAGTCATTTTGAAATAGCGCGGCTAGATCATCGCGCAGTGTTACGGTTGATTTATGCTCGAGCCAGATCACTGCATTTTCAAGTGTTGTTTGATCCTCAAGCGCCCTGCCATAGATCGCTTGCAAAAGCGGTACAGCAAAAGGTGCGTCCCGCTCAAGAAGCACACGCAATTGAGCAAATTTCCACACCAAACCTGCTGGCGTAAAGTGCTCGTCGTTTTGAGTGTTCGCCGTCTTCATCATTTAAGCCCTTCAAGCAAACTCTCTCGACCCAATGCCGAGATCACAAAACCCAAAGGGCCCTTTTCCTTTAAGCGGCGGCGAACCTAAGCCCGCCGCTGCAATGTTGATGTGGGTGTTACGCCGCAGCTTGATTTTGGACTTGATAGCCCTCTTCCACGAGGGCACCGGCTTGCTTGTTGAAGAGGTTGACGCAACAGCGATGTCGCCAGTTCAACGCAAACTCCGCGCTGGTGGGTGTCAGCACATCCAAAATCAGGGCAGGTGCGTGATCCGCCACAGGGCCAGCGGTTTCATCCATGTCTTTGTAGCCCCAGCCGTCTTCTTCAGTGGTCAGAAACACCGCGGCAAAGGTATAACTGTTGTCCGCTTGCAACGCGAAGTCACCGCGCTCTTTGTGGGCGAGAGCCGCTTCAGGCGTTCGCAGCTCACACTTAACGGCCGCATACCACACCGGTCCCGCTTGCCCAGGCTCCAGCACTTTTGCCAGAGCCACGGGTCGAGCACGGCGCGCATCGGTTTCAAACGTGCAGAGGCTTCTGATCTCATCGACAATTGAATGAGGGCGCGTATTATAAACAAGCCAGCCCATCATGCCGCTTCCGCTTTGACAACGGGCAGGGCGGCTTCACCCTTCAGGTAAGCCGTGAGCTCGGGAATTGATCCGTAGCAACCGTCCAAAATGTCGTGGATCTGTTCAGGAGCCGCTTCAACACGCTCACGCACAAGGCGCAGTTGTTTGGCGCTATAGTTGGCCAGCTCGACAACTTTGATGTAGCCATCTCCCTTTTGGCCTGTTGACCATGTTATAAAACCGTCTGACTTTTTGTAGCAGTGGCTTGCAAAGTATATGCCCTTGGGTTTTTGGGAATAGTCCCTGTAATTCATACCGCCTTTCTCATAGTAGACTTGCAGATCCCGATACCGATTGTCCCCGAGGTGCTTTGTGTGAACAGTCCGATCTTGTGGCATGTAAACGTCCTTTCTTGTCTTTCGATCCAAAATCAGATCACAAAGACAAAAAGCCGCCTCTCTCCTTTTGGAGGGAAGCGGCTTCATATCTGGACGGCGCTCAAGGAGCTCTTGCCTTTATGTTACTGAGAGAGGTGGTACCCGCGGCCGGACTCGAACCGGCACGGCCATAAGGCCAAGAGATTTTAAGTCTCTGATGTCTACCATTCCACCACGCGGGCCTCTTTGGTGCGCCCGGAGGGACTTGAACCCCCAACCAACCCGTTATGAGCGGGTGGCTCTAACCAATTGAGCTACAGGCGCGCGCCTGCTTAATCGCCATTTTTGCAGCTAAGTTCAAGCCTTGCGCTTAGAATGGGATCTCATCATCAAGATCATTGCTAAAGTCGCTGCTGGATTGACCATAGGAAGAGCTGCTGTCTTGGCCATAGCTTGAACCACCGCCACTTGAACCACCGTCACTTGAGCCAGCATTCCTGCTGTCCAGCATGTTCATCGCCGAGCCATAGCCGCGCAGCACAACTTCCGTCGTGTAGCGGTCATTGCCGGATTGATCCTGCCACTTGCGCGTCTCAAGCTGGCCCTCGATATACACCTTGGAGCCTTTCTTGAGGTATTGCTCCGCAATCCGCACAAGGCCTTCGTTGAAGATCGCGATTTGATGCCATTGCGTGCGTTCCTGTCGCTCACCCGTGGTTTTGTCTTTCCACTGCTCTGATGTGGCGAGTGCGAGATTGCAGACCTTGCCCCCGTTCTGGAAGCTGCGCACCTCTGGGTCGCGCCCCAAATTCCCGATCAAGATGACCTTGTTGACTGATCCTGCCATGGCTCTATTCCTTCTCTATCTGGCTGTTCATCTTATCTGACACAAAGCCTTCTTCAACTTTAACGACCCTGAACTCAGAAACATCGTAGATATTGTCAGCGTCTCGCGCACCATGTTCAACCTCAAGCGTGATTTCTCTGAAAAACTCCGCCAGCTCATACTCCGCCTCATCCTGGCTCGCGTAGGTGATTGGCGCCCAGGTGCCCTGATCCGTCTCCTGCGTCCATGTGTTGATCCATCCGTCCGCCAATGTGTGATGTTGCACTTCCCAAGCCATGTGATTTCCTTTCAGCTGCTTTCAATTGATCAAAATGATCACAAGCCAACTGGCCTCCTTTTACTTTAAGGAGCCCAGTCGACATCGAGCCCCTAAGCCGCAATTTGTGCCGCAACAGGCAGCGAGAGCTCACCCGCGGTTTCAAACATCCAGTCACAGGCCGCTTGCGCCATGGACGCCGCTTTGATGACGGCGCGGTTGTCCGCTTTCATAGCGTCAATCCAGTGTTGCAAGTAGGCCGCGTTCTGATCATAGTGGGTCTCAATTCCAAGCCGTGTCGCCACCAAAGCTGCCGTCAATTCAGCGACGACCTCTTCTTTGCAGTAACGCTCAGCACTCAGGCCTGTGTGTTTGCGATCAAGGCGGTGTGGGGCTTTCGTCGCGTGAGCACTTTCATGGGCCAACACCCCGTAAAATTGAGACGCGCTCTCAAACGTCGCAATCGGCGGCATGTGGATGCGATCCGTAGAGGGGCGATAATACGCGCGCGGATCCTCTGACGTGTCGATCCCAATGCCAAGGCGGTCAAACCAATCCTCAAGTGCTGGATCGGCCTCAGTTCCCAAATCTCGTGGCGCTTCAGCTTTGCGGTAAAACGGCTCAGCCAGCCCATCGATCTGCTCTACATTGAACACACGATACGCGCGGGCATAGGCGCGCGTTTGTCCCTCATCCCCATCGCGGCCCTCAACCTCCCCCTTGGCCTCATAGGTGCCATATTTGACAACCGTGGTGGATTTTTCCCCTTTGCGCACCTGGCCGCCAAGATCGCGTGCCTGCTTGTAGGTCATCCAAGTTGGCGAGCAATACCCTTTCTCATGAGCCTGCACCCAGAGCATCAGCACATTGATCCCTCGATACGCCTCACCCGTTGCGCGCAGGGGCAGGGGCACGCCAAGGCTCTCTCCCGTCCAACACTGGCGCCATGGCACCGTGCCCGCCTCCAAAGCTGCCAGGATCGTATTGGTCACATAGTCGTAAATGTTGAACTCTTTGGCTGATTTTGCCATCGGCTTATCCTCTCTGTGATGCTAAATTCACAAAGACAAAAAGCCCTCTTCAACTTTCCTGCTCACAACGGATCACTACTCTATGAGCTTTGAACAAACCGGTCGCCCCGCCAAACCTGGCACTCTTTTGCAGATGATCTCACGCTATGGGCTCCATATCGAGTGCAGCGCCTGTGCCCACGCCAGCGTAATTCCCGTCAGTGCCTTCATTGCTGCTCTTGGCAATGGAGCAACCGTCAAAGACGCCATAGCGCATATCAAGTGCTCAAAATGTTACGCAAAGACCCCAAGGAACCCAATAATAGTGTTGCCCGCCCAAACAGGCGGCTATAAGCCAATCACCACCCCCTGATGTTGAAGCTGGAGACTGCCCATGCCCCTCGCTGAGGTTATTCACGCTACGCCAAGTCGCCTTAAACTCTCAGGATTGACAGCCGCTGACATGGTTGAGGCAACCTGCCTGCATTGCTATGCCACTCGCATCCACACCCCATGGCAGCTACATCTACAGCACCCCTCAGAGCTACGCATGGACGATCTACTGCGTGATCTGCGCTGTCCAAAGTGCAACCAACTCGGTGCCCGTGACTGGCGCGTGATGCGAGCCCATTACGGGCCATGAGCTGATCTCACGCCACGCGCCAGCCCACGCCTGACGCATGGGCTGGTTTGCTTGGGGTCGTGTCTTAGGCGGCCGCCGCGCTCAGGGCTGGGGCGTCAACCTCTTCGGGCTCTGCGATCTCAACCGTGCGCATGGCCTTTGGGGCCCAGTTCTGAACCGCCTCACGCTGTACGCTGCTCAATGTGGCAAAGGGAGCCGCAAAGAGACCGTCCATGTAATCCACAAGCTCGGACTTCTTAGATTTCTCATGCGCATCGGCTTGTGAGCGCATATCCAAATCCTCCCGCAAGATCGCCAAGAGCGCCGGCTTGGTCAGGCGCGCAAAATACGTCGCATCAGGCATCCAGACCTCACGGATACGGGGCAGGGCTTCGGCCTCAACGAGACGGCGCACAGGGTTGAGACGCGCGCCATAAAGCCCGGGGCTCAGTGTTTGCGCAACAGCATAGGCAAGGATCGATGCGCGGGCTTCAGCCTCAAGAGCACGGAAGGCGGCAAAGCTCTCATCCTCATCAAGTTCAAGCCAGCTCATGTCCAGACCTTCAGCCAAGGTTGCAAAGACATCCTCAATCGATTTGAGATTGCCCTCACAATCCTCAGCACTCCGGGCAGCAACCTCGCCCTTCATCGTCGTGCTGACGCCATGGATGCTATAGGGCTCAAGCACAGACTGGATCAGTGTGTAATCGGCATAATCGCGTGCAAGCTCTGGTGACTGGGCGAGCGCCAAGCCAATCGCACGTGTGCGCACATGCGCCATGTCGCGCGCGAGCTTCTCTGACCATTTGTCCTGTACGGGCGGCTGATCCTGTGACACTGACGCAGCACCCTCGGCCTCACCTTTGAGCGCAGGCATGTCCTCCGGGCGCACCATGCCCGTGTGAAGGCGGATCTCGCGGCCTGTCCAGATCGCCAAGACACCCCCAAGAGCCGCGTCAAACTCACTATAGGCTGAGCACATCTCCTCCAGCTCTTCTGTGAGAGTATCATACTCGTCTTGGAGCGTGGCCTCTGCCTCGCTGCCTTCCTCAACAGTTCCGTAAGTCACCTCGATCGCTTCAAGCCGCGTGGCGATCTGATCGCCCTTCTCCTTGGCTTCCCCCTCAAGCGCGATCGGCTGGCGATAAACACGGCCATATTTTGAGGTCAGCTCCCAATCCGGCTTGAGCATAATCTCACTCCAGGCCAACCCTTCCGCCTCACGCGCCGCTTCCGCTGCATCCGACAGCGCTGCACTCAAAAGCTTGCTGACAAGTGCCTGATCCGCAAGCACGCTGTCTTCTTCGATCAGATCAGCGACAATCTCACCGCCGGCAGCCCCATAGGCCTCATGGACGAGTTTGCCCAAGGCATCGCCAACACGTACAAAGCGGCCTTCAAAATATCCACGCACGTTCCACTCATTCAAGCGCCCGCCGCCTTCGCTGAGAGACTGATAGGCCTCAAGCTGCACGGCCGTATCCGGATGGGCATCAAAGGCCTTCAAGGTCTCAAGGCTCAGCTCACCCGCGCGGTGCGCTTGCCGGATCTCAGGATGAATGGCCCCCAAGCGCAGGGCTTCCTTAACCGTGCGCTCCGTGATCGAAAACCGCCGCGCAATTGTTCCCACATCTGCGCCGTCCTTCTCGCGCATGGCCGCAAAGGCCTCATAGCGATCCAGCGCGTCCATCGGCAGCTGAAGCGCGTTCTCTGAATAGCTCAGCGTCACCTGCGCCGCATGGGCCTCAGGCACAACGCGGCAGGTGATCTTTGTTGTAACCGTATAATCCTTAGTCGCTTCATTCGCGACCAAAGCGAGCAGGGCGCTCAAACGTCGTCCACCCGCCAAGACACCCCAGACCGTCTTACCCTCAACCTCTGGCAATGGCGCGACAAGAAGCGGTTGCAGCAAGCCGCACTCCGCGATGTTGGCCGCAAGCGGCGCAATCTCTTCCTCGCTATAGCCAGCTCCTGAGGCGGCGCGCACATTGTCAGGGTGGAGTGTCAGTGTTTTGAGCGCGAGTTCTTTTGTTACAAATGCGTTCTTCATCGGGTGGTTCCTTTTGTGTTGAGTTCTCAATCCCAAGATCAGGATCACTCAGACAAAAAGCCTTCTTAAACTTTTGTACTCGGTCCACCACGCACCACTACATTTAGTATTAGGCAAGGCGCTAACCACACTATGATTGACTTTGTTCCCCTTATAGTCCATATATGAGGGAGACAATTCAAGAGGTACTGCCATGCAAAAAGATACATTCGAGACCGCCCCCGAGATCCCCGCCGTGGCCCTGCCAGTCACCGCAAAACAGCTCAGCTATGCGCGCACCCTCGCTATGCGCAATGGCGCCGTTCTGCCTTGGGAAGCTCAACAGGATCGACGCAGCCTCAGCGCCTGGATTGAGGCGCAAGCGCGCCAAGCGCCATTGCCCTCAGATCGACCATCCTCAAAGCAAGTCGCCTTTGCAGAGCGCATTGCCCGCGCCAAGCGCCGTGATGTGCCAGAAGAGTGCTTCCAGAGCCGCGATCTCATGAGCCGCTGGATCACCGCCAATAAACATTGAGCGAAAGCCCCAATCTGCTATGAGTTCCCTCGCCTGGCATTTGTCTGTTCCGGCCAATTGCAGGCTGAACGCCGCGCTTTCTCCATGGAGTGCGGCGTTCGTTTTTTGCGGTTGTTATATTACGGGATCAGCTTCGTCAGCGTCACCGTCAAGGTCACAATACCAATGCCCATAAGCCAAAGCTGCTTGTAGAGGTCTGCTTTCAGCTCTGACAGCTGCCGCGCAAGCTCAACACCTGTCACAATATCCTTTGGCTGGCTCTCCTGAGCCAACTCAATCAAGGTTTCTACCTGTGTATCCTCAAAGCCCGCTGTGCGCAGTTTGTTGGCATAGAGGTTGGTGTCAAGGCAGGGAATTATCGTCATGTTCCATTCTCCTCAGCTAATCTAGATCATTGCCGGCCTTTTGCCTAGCCACACTGGTAGGCGCCGCGCCACTGGCCGATGAGCTGCGCATGTGATGCTGCGCTGCCCAGTCTGCATAGCCAAGGGTGGTTTGACGATCTGCTACCGCTCTGCGCCACGCGGTAACGTCGGCATCCGTCAGGTCGTGCTCGATGTCGGGCAAGATCACCCCGTTTACCATCCAGCTTTCAATGGGCAGGTTCTTGAGCCAATCTGCCACTGTTGGAATGCAACGGCAGTCTTCGCGCACATGTTGCTCACCAATAAAGCGCACGGGAACCACGCGTCCCGCGCTATTGGTGAGGGTCGCGCCAAAGACCCGTTCGCTTTCCCATATGCCAGCCGCATGATGACGCAAAGCTCTGTGACCGGGCAGGGCCAGGTGCTCTTTTGTAGCGTCAAACCACGTATGCACTGGCAAATAGTCCTCTGGGGCGCCCCCAAATTTGCGCGCCGAGCTTTGCGCATGATGAAACGAATGGGCCATCCTCACACCCCCTCGTGGCTGTAGCTGTTATAGTCCGTGAAGCGCTCGCGATGCTCGATCTGCATCTTGTCTGCACTCACGTCCCACTCGACCTCTCCGTCGCCGCCATCGTTGTTCTCAAACCCCGGGTGCAAATCATAGACCACATCCCAGAGCAAATCCGCAACACTCCGCTCAACCTCTGGTGAAAGTTGCTTGGTCTTTGGTTCCCAGCGAACAGACTCAATATTGCCGCTATCGCCATAAGCATCATACTCAGCTGAGACCGCCGTAATGCCATGGGCCTCGAGCGTCTTCTTTACCTCAATGCGCTTGGCCGCCGTTGCCTCTGCTCGTTGCGCGTTCATGTCTTGAACTCGCGCCATGATTTCCGTCATATCCATCTGCATTCTCCTAATCTGGATGATTGAACACCCAGACAAAAGGAAACCTTTCTCCTTTACGCGGGCCGCGGGCAGGGACGGCGGCAGTTTTACACAGACCTAGCGGCAACCCCGACCAGAGACTTGATAGCGGCATAGGTTCTTTGAAGCGCCTCTGTCCGGGCATAAGGATCCTCGATCCTGCCCGCGCGCATGAAGGCCGCGCGCTGCATGTCACCGCGCACAATGGCACCCGTGAGACGCTCAAGGGCCGCAATTACATCGGGTGTAAGCGGGTCATGGTCCTCTGCGTCTTCAACCGCCTTGTGAATAGTTTCAAACAAAATGAAAATAATTTACTGCGTCACGCAAGGAATTCATTGCATCATGCATAAGCCTAAGCTAGTTTTCCCTTAGACAGGAGACTGTCGGCGACCCGTTATGCCGTGTGTAGGGCGAGCGTCGCGGTGACCCGAACCATAAAAGGTAAGGTTGCAAGCCGCTCCTAAAAGCCGCCCTTTGGGCGGTTTTTTTGATTCAGAAGACGCTAATGCCAAATTTATTATGAATACCCTTCGCATTGTCCTCGCCCTTATGAATCCACGTTCGCGAATACGCCACTAGATCCGCTAGCTGTAGTAACCGTGACGCCGCTGAGTCGATCTGGCTGATCTGATTGACCGCTCGGAAGCGCCCATTATTCTTAGAGGCCTCTTGAAGCAACCTCAGACATTCTGGATTAGTATTGTGATGGTTCCAGTCAAGGATCAGCGCAACATTCCCCAAACCACGATCGTTGATCTTGTGCAGGTTGCGAAATTGCTTGATCGCAACCTTCACAGTCTCAATAACATTGCCAGCGTAGATTGCTGGCTCAGTCCCACAGGTAACCGTTCCCAACCGGTTCATCAAAACCATCTCGGGCCTGTCAGCTTGCGCATATCGCTCCAGAAGACTTTGCAGATACTCTTTGTTGAGTTTGACCGCGTGCAATTCGTTTGCACTGGGTTCAAGTAGGTCACTCAGCGATTTGTCTGCCTTACCAACTTCTCGCGCCCACGCCATGACGCAGCCTAGCGCAAAACCATTCTGGCCCGCCGTTCCGCATTCATCAATGAAGCAGAGGATACGCTTATTCAGAGCAGCCATCGGTTTTACCCTTCGTATTTCTGGCGTTGGCTCTTGCGTTCGGTTTCTCGGTCAGAGTCGTTGAGTCCCTCCGCTCCTTACGTTCTTCAGCAAAATCGGGCTCAAGCTTCTTCAGAGCCTTAACCAGTCCATCAAGATGGTACCTATTCGACCCGTAATCGCCTGCCGCAGTTTTCCATTGTTCACGCAGGACAAGCCCACGCTCTTCAAGAGCCTTAATATTTTTGCGCAGTGTTTGCTCCGTAATTCCCATCCTCTGGGCGAGATCACGTTTGGACGGAAACGGTGGACGGGCAGGGTCAAACCAATAGCTCATAAGTTGCGCAACAATGTTGAATTGCGTCGTGCTAATTCCGAGTCGCTTTTGCCCACGCATCAAGATGTTTGGCAAAGCCGTATAGCCATGGTCCATAACCTTCGCGCCAAATATTCTCTGGGTTGACGACTTCTTTTCAGCTTCGCTTTTCGCACCAGGCACTGACGCTACTTCAGTCCCCTCCTGTTTCCTATTTGCTTTTGCCATGTTGAGCCTCCTTGGCAATTGATCTACGGAAGCGTTAGCGAGTTTTCAACACACTGGCGGGGCCCATGGATGGTGACTTTTTCATCCTACCCGATATACGATTTTACGATACTCATAACTTGTGCTTGTCGTATCACGTTTATTAGATGCTAAATAATCACCGTTAGGTAGGTATGATAACCGCCCCTACCGTATGGTGGAAAACGTATCAACGCAAACACTAAAGGCTTACCACTGAAATTGGTTTATATGTGCCAGTACTACCCAAGCTCAGAACATCAGAACAATGCCACATAGCGTGATGGAAAAGCTCCGATAAGCGACTGATCTTATTGAACATTTATAATAACGGATAATAGATGTTATGTTAAATAAGTCAATAATTCTGACCTAAATTGCGTAGACTCTTATAGTTCGAAAACTCCGCCAAAGTGGAACCAGTTGTCCCGAAAAATTGGAAGTGTGTCGAAGCCCCCTGCCCCGCATCAACAACAGCGAGCGAGCCAACTTGAAAGACAGCCATGTCCCGAGGCATACAGCGGTTATGGGTATGGCATGGCCCGTGTAATTTCCCACTTCTGTCATGCGCTTGTCGGCGTCGATATTCTGAAGCAACGGCCCAGTCGCCACCACATGCGTATATCCCTCGTCCTTAAGCAATTGGCGGCACCCTAACAGTTCTCGAGCGTATCGCGCCTTACCGCCATGCCTAAGCTGCATTCGAAATGGCAGCCACACATTCAGATGGACACTCGCAATTCTCGCGCTTGATGGTAGCGATGGGCCCAACTCATGGACGTAAGCTGTTATGTCCCGGCAGCGCACAATACTTGGGCCAAGAATTCGCACCTGAAACCCGCCAAGTATCTGAACTGTCTGGCCAAGCTTAAGTGATTTACAGCAAGCGCCAATCAGCGGCCCCTGGCTCACTCTAAATCACTTTCTTGCAGCAACTTCTCTATTACATCATTTAGCCTAATACCACGCTCATCACGGATTTTACAGAGCGCGTCGCGAACACTTGGTTTAATATATACGCGCCAATAGGTCATCTCTTCATTCAACGGAGGACGGCCTCTCCGTCTTGCAGGGTACACCTCTTCACCACCCCCTGCCCGTCTAGAGAACCCAGTCCTATTACCAACTTCTTCTAGGTCCTCCGTATTTACTTTATGCTGCTTAGCACTATGTCTGGTTTTAATTTTCCGATCCAATAAACCTGAACCCACCTGCTTTGGACCATCCTCATCAATATCAAAAAATCCGCTCACTGCATTAACTCTCGCTCTACTTCAGATGCTATAGCACTTACATTTATTATGGCTTTTTCCACACTCTCGGATCTATCCATTTCCATCAACGTTTTACCCGTAGTCATCATTCTTTCAAATGGTGCCCTGCGCATTAATTCTGCTTTAAACCGAGGAATATTTGCATCATCTAGTTCTGAAAGCATTTCCCTATAAGACGTTGTCTGCAATGCTGGATCTGTCTGACTTATTAGAATTTTATATTTTATTTCACGCCTTGAAGTTCTACCTGCGTCGCGGATCATTCTGATAGCCTGTGATGCGGCGTCACTGTCCAATATACTTGGCCTCATTGGAACCAAACATAAGTCTGCTGCAGCTGCAGCATATGTTGCCATCAAGCCGTTGACACCTTCAAGATCGATTAGTGTCAAGTCAGTTCCTTCCGATATTTCCTCAAGAGTATCGAGGAAGCTAGTTTCATTAGCATCTGCCGATATATTAAATGGTGCGTCGCCGACGCTACCATTCTGCCGTTTTCCAAGCCAAACTCTAGCTATGCTTTGCCGTGGATCTGCATCTAGTATGCCCACCTTTAAGCTTTTGTTTTCACTAAACACGCTGGCCAAAGCAAGCGTGGTAGTCGACTTACCGCACCCCCCTTTCGGAGAAAGAACAGCAACTTTCATAATCATTTCCTCACATTCATAATATACAAGATACATAATATGTCAGACTATAAATAGACAAGACATTTTTTATATGTTGTCTTTTATATGATATATTTAATATAAGAACTATTTAATGACGCATACAATATATATACAGCACAAACGCCAGCCGCAATGGTTTTAGCACCAATTTGAACATGGGCCTTCTACACCACCCTCCCCGTTTCTCTCAGCTCGCGCATCATTGCTGGCGAGATCATAGTCTGAGGGATATAGCCGCCCTTGTTTATAACGGCTGCGTAGTATTCGAGAACCTCTTCACGGCTATGCTGTGGGTTGTTCCGACTGGGGATTGTTGCGGTCGCCGGTAGCGCGCCCCCTGCCCTATAAGCCTTGTTTGAATGGGCATTTCTGTGAGAACCACCCTGCCCGCCTTGCGAGCTGCTCTGACTTGAGCGATGTGACTGGGGCGTGTCGGCTATCCAACCTTTGACAAAGGCGCGCAATGCCGCAATCGGCAGGATTTGCTTATCTCGTTTGAGATTGTAACGCCTGAAGCGCGCCCAGATGTGCTGAGGATCAAGATCCTTACAAGCCGCTCCGTGCTTCTCAAATTTGATATCTCCCAATATTTCTTGGTTCGTGTGAATGTCGGTGATGCTTGCCAGATCAATTAGGGTATTCCCCGGCAATCTCTGGTCTATTTCATCAGAGTTGCTTGCACTGGGCTTTAGTAAGCTTAGCGAACAGGCATCAGCCGTGGCATCAAGCCCGGCAGAGGCATCTTTCGTGTTCTTTGCATATCTCTGCAGCTTCGACACGTTGGTGTCGTTTATATTTTCTTGTGAAGGTCCCTCTCGGAGATTTTCTACTGCATTGCCTTCATGGCAAGCGTTTAAACGTTTTTGTTTATATTTTAGGTTATATTGGCAGCGGACATCAGTGTCCGCCGCATCGGACATTTTCGTTGCAGTTTTGCTGTTTTTGGGTGGGGTAGGGCAGGGGGCTTTCTGGTGGTTTACATCCATTGCCGCACCCGAGTTTGATGCCGTTATAGTGCAATTTTCTGCCAGCCCCAGCCTTGGCGTTTGGCGCGCGCGCAAGTGTTCCTCGAGCGCGCTTAATTTGGTCAGATAGGGTTCCAGAACAACCTGCGGCGCATAGCCAAGGCGGGCAGGGCGGTTCATTTCTTCTATTGTAGCCCAGCGGGCGGCATCTGCATCAGACAGCGGATCAAAGCTGGCAAGGGCCTTCAAGCGCTTGCGGGCGGCCCTGATTTTACCAAGGCAGAGCTTTCGCGCTTGTTCTTCTTGCTCTGGTCGCTTGGAGATATCCAAGAGCTGAGCAAAATTGCGTATAGCGGGCTCAAGGCTAAGGCCGAAGGTCAAAGCGCCACCGCCAGCCTTCCCCCGAAACCCGTTGTCTGTGGTCGCACGTGCGATCAATCCATGCTCTTCGAGCTGAACTTCAATGCGCCGCCATTGGCGGTCACTGACACCAAGCTCACAGGCGAGATCACGGACTTTGCGGAAATTGATTGGCGATTTTGATTTTGAGTGCCAGGCACTGAGCTCTGTTGTGTCTGCAATCAATCGCCATGCAGCGAGTGTTGTTGAGGCAAGGCCCATCGCGCCCAGTGCTTTGGCACAGATCTGAATTGCCTGTGCCTTGGTATACTCAGCTGGAAGGGCTGAATGCTCGTTTGGCCGCGGCACAAAGCTCTGCGGCGTCGTTGCGGGCTCTTTTAGCCACGTCTTTTGGTTCGGGTGATTGGTCACCTCGTCCTCCTGCTCTTATCTGACGCAGGGTCATTCCACTAGGATGCAAAATATTGTTCGCTCAGGAGCGGTTTTTACTTGTCATTCGGAGCGGGAGAAGGTAGATCAAATACAGCAAATATATGATCTGAGCCTAGCTCACGCGCTCCCCTGGTAGGTAACCCTGCTGGGGGTTCTGCTTTTTAAGGGTCTGGGCTGTGTTCTCCTTTGATTCTGTATCGCAATTAGCGCGATACTATAGACAAGATCACTTCGCAGCAAATCTTGTGCTTATCCACAGGCTTTACACTAGAGATGCCAGTCATAGCAATATTGACCTTTAGCTTATGCTAATAAAAAAACAGCCAAAGCCTAATAGTATATGTACGAAAATGTATAAAAGCTGAATCCATTCAATGGTTTAGTAATGTATCCTTCCCATAAACATTGGGGATGTTTTGTGGGAAAACGTATAGCTAAAAGTGGATTGCAGCTAGGACGTGGCATACGTAAGCTACGTAAGCAAAAAAACTGGAAGCAATCAGTTTTAGCAGAAAAAGTAGGTCTGAACGTAGCTACTATCAGTTTGATAGAAAGCTCGAGGACCAACCCTTCCTATTATGATATAGAAAACATTGCAGGTGCTCTTGGCACGTCTGTTTCGGGCTTAATTGGTGCAGGCAAGAATAGCCTTAATAGTTCGAATGACGAAATGAGATCGCTCGTAGCTGAAAGGTCTTCTTTCAGGCGCAATGAGCTTGGGTTGAGTAGAGCTGAGTTGGCAGCTTTAACAGGTTTTCTTCCACAATATATATCTACAACAGAGCTTGGACGCAGGTTACCATTAGTTAGGTCACTACTTACTCTGGCAGGAGGCTTACAGGTTCGCCCAAGCTGGCTACTGGGCACTGGTTTGCTCGAAGCAAGTGATCGAGAAGGCATTCCTATAACGGTCGGTGAATTGGGTGAACGACTTCGAGGAGTTCGTGTTCAACGAGGGTTTACCTTGGATGCGGCGTGCAGGGCCTCGGGGTTAGGCTTCAGGCATTTGGAGAGATTAGAATCTGGCGAACAACTACCAACCGTCGCCACACTTTTGGCCTTAAAGGATGGGCTTGGATTCGCCTTTGGTGAAATATTGGACAAAAATTAGAAATGACAAATTTTTGTAATTGGCAAGTTCGACGAATCATGATATTACCGTCTTATGCCTTACGCTATGAAACATATTTGCCTGATGCGCACACCCAGCTTCGCAAAGCCGAAGGCTGGGTCTATTTTTATCGGGCCAGAAGAATGCGAAGGAGATCGAAGCTCCTTCCATCGTGAAGTTTGGCGTAAGGCATACAAAAATCTTCACGGGCCTTGCTTACTTCGAGGGCAGGCCACTTATTTCTCAGGGCGAGCGCGCCTATCGGTTCTTGCGATAGCAGCCGCGCTCGCCCTGTCTTCTCCAGTTGCAGCGCAACAGCTTATCCAATGCCCTGACTGGAACTCTCTCGTTCAAACCAGCCAGAGCTATGCGCTGCGCAAGGCTGCGCCAAAATCGTCTTTTGAGCAGGTTGTTCTGGCGAGTGCGTCTTCCCAGAGGGATGCGAATGTGCAATCCTCTGGAAAGCTGCGCGCGGGTTCTCCCGGTTACCCTCATCCGTTGAGCGCCCTTAAGGCGACATCGACACCTCCGCGCGTGGCTTGCCAGACATATTCGGTTCAGAAGGGCGACAGCCTGTCCAAGATTGCGAAGGCGCTGCTTGGGGATGCAAAGCGCTATCCTGAGCTCGCGCGCGCAAATGGCCTCAAGGTTTCTGCGCATCTTCGTGTTGGGCAACAGCTGACCATGCCATGCGCACAGTCGACAGTCGCGACAGCAAAGGTCGCAGGTGCCACCACAAAGTCTTCAAAAGCAGTTGCTGTGTCAGCTCCTGCACCCAAGCCAGTGCCGCTGCCAGTTTGGAAAGCGAAGGCAGGCGAGTATCTCACCGATACGATCACACGCTGGGGCAAGACCGCTGGCTATAAGGTTATCAAGGACGGTGTGGACGACTGGCGCTTGTCAGTGCCCGTGACTGTTGAAGGCACGTTTGAAGAAGCGCTTCAACAGCTCGTGCGCGGGTTTGAGGGCACAGGTCGCCCGCCAGGTGTCAGCATCTATAGCAACAAGGTTGTGAAGGTAGGCACGCCATGAACATTCAAACCACTCAGCCCACGGTGGCTCAAGGTCTAGACATTCGTATTCCCTTCGTTGTTTTGTTTGGTACCTACACTGCAAGGGAAGGCAGAGCCGCCGCGCAGGCGCTGGCGTCTCTGCCACAAAATTCAGGTCTGGCAGGGGAGGGCGCGCTATGAGCCTGCGCCGTCCACTCACCAGCGCCTTTGCGCTCTGTGCTATTATGGGGCTTTCAGCGTGCAATGGCATCCGCGCAGCGAATGGATCAATCGAAACTGTTTCTCGCCTTACAGCCGATCAAAAGGCGCGCCAGTCCGCCGCCCTGCGGGGGGATGTGCACCGCGTTGATCGCCCATACTTTGGTGAGGCTGTGACTGTTGAGCGCGGCGCCACAAAAGGCAAGCCGCTGCCAAAAGCTGTTGAAGGTCCGCGCAGTTTTAGCCTGAGCGGCAAGAAGCTCGGCATCAAGGAGCTGGCGGATGAAGTCAGCAAGCAAACCGGACTGATCGCGCAGGTGCGCACACGCTACATCACGCCTGATGGGGCCTCACTCACGGTGCCAATCGGCGGGCAGGTGGCGCTCAAGTATGAGGGCAGCCTGTCCAAGGCGCTCGATAAGATCACAGCCATGATGGATATCGACTGGTCCTATGATGGTGAGGTGATTGCCTTCAATCGTATGGTCACGCGTGACTATCGGGTATCATTGCCGACAGGCACCTCTTCGATGCAGACATCTATCGGTGGCGTGAACGGGGGATCGCGTTCAGTCACCATGAGCCGTACCATCGCAGAATATTCCCCTTGGGACGATCTGGAAAAACGCCTCACGCGCGCAGCGCCGCCGCCCGCTGATGTGACCATCAGCCGATCTGCTGGTCGGATTTCTGTATTTGGTCCACCCTCTGTGCAAGCGCAGGCTTTGGCCGTTGTCTCAGATTTCGAGAACACCTTCGCGGCGCGCATTGGCCTTGAGGTTGCGGTCTTCTTCGTTGACTCCAGCAAAGCAGATGATTTCGGGGTGGGGGTGAACATTGCCGGCACGTCGGGGAATTTCTCAGGGACGTTGAACGGGGCCGCAGGCCTCTTGTCTGGTAACGGCGTCACCACGCTCAGCCGAGGTGCAAGCTCTATCAATTTCAAAGCGCTCGCCTCTGATAGCGCTGTTGTGGATTACCGCATCGGCTCAACCATCGCGCAAAGCGGTGTGATCAGCCCGATCATCCTGACGCGCTCTCAAAACTACGTGGCCAAGTCCACAACCACGAGCGACAATGGCGTCACATCGACAGCCATAGAGACAGCCACCGTTGATACGGGCGTGAGCATTCACGCGCTGCCGCGTTTGGTGGGTAAGAATAAAATCCAACTGTCTTTGACGCTCTTGCAGAACGACCTGACCGAGCTGGCCTCTTTTGACAGCGGCAACAGTACCGTGCAGCTGCCCACGATTGATCAGCGCGCCATTCAAAACGACAGCGTTCTTGCACCGGGGGAGACTTTGGTGCTTTCAGGCTATGAGCAAGAAAGCTCAAGCCGCGCAAACAACGGCACAGGCGTATCTGGCTTCTTGGGGCTTGGCGGGTCGGCCAAAGGCTCAAAGCGCAAGATCAAGATGGTCGTGATGGTGCGTCCTGCAATTATCCCGCCGGGGCGCGAATGAGCTATGGCGGTAAGATTTGTTTCATATCAGGGAGCTTCCGCACTGGCGGGGCTCGCTTGGGAGAGGAGTCCAGAGCGGCTTTCTGAGGCGCGTCTTGGGGTGCGGTGGGGCAAAGCCTTTGCTGCGCTCTCTGATCCAGATCAGC
>Ga0228630_1000440_pt1 | contig 17847 bp, 9 predicted proteins | sample 37DmetaG_FD_183038 | JGI IMG/M metagenome (GOLD analysis project Ga0228630, IMG submission 183038) | Seawater microbial communities from Monterey Bay, California, United States - 37D | ecosystem: Environmental > Aquatic > Marine > Coastal | place: USA: California | collected 2016-10-25 | reverse complement strand
GACGCCGTACCCTTTGAAAAGACTGTCACGGACGCTGACGGCACGGCCTCTTTGCCCCGGAATGAAAAACACCGTCTCCTGCGTGTTCGTAACAAAAGCGATCTCCTCATCCTTCCCTTCGACAATTCGCTCTCGACTGTCTCAATGTGGCGTTTTCCCATCAATTACAACCGGAACTCTCCCCCCACCGACAAACGTATCGTCGAACTCTTCACCGATCGTAGTCTCTATCGTCCGGGCGAAATCGTCCACCTCAAGGGGATTGTCCGTAATCTCAAAAAAGATAAGCTCCACCTCCCCACCTCGATCAACCCCAAGATCGTTCTTAGGGATCCGATGCGCCGTATCATTACTGAAAAAGATCTCACTCTTTCCAGCTCCGGCTCCTTCGACTTCACCCATACCCTTCCAGAAACCACTGTCGGCAATTATCATTTCCAACTCACCTGGACCAAAGAACTCGAAGCTGCCGAAGAGATAAACGACTATTGGGCAAAGCGCGCTGCCAAAAAATCAGCTTCGTTCTCACACTCCTTCTCCGTTCAGGAATTCAAACGTAACACTTTCGAAGTTAAATCCTCCTTAACCGACAAACTTTCTTACAAACTCGATGCTAAATATTTTCAGGGAACACCTGTTGCGAACGGTAAGGTTGAGTGGTTTTTTCGAACCACCCCGACCGGATTCTACCCCGCCGACTACCGTGACTTCCTTTTTGGTAACCACCAAGGTTATGACCCCGATTACTGGAATCACTATTTCGGCTACTTGGACAATACCGGTAGTCTAAACCGCCAAGCTAGCCATTCAGAAAATGGTGAAACCGAACTCGGTGAAAACGGAGAGCTCACCATCGACTTTGAGATGCCCGAGCTCAAGTTTCCCACTCCACGGCGTGCCACAGTCCAGACCGAAGTCATGGATGCCAACAGCCAAACCCTTTCGACGAAAGCCGGAACGACACTTCATTCCTCGGATTTCTACCTCGGAATTCTCCGGCAGGATCAAATCACGAGAGTCGGCAAAGAAATTCCCTTTAAGGTTGTTGCAGTGACTCAAAAAGGGAAACTTCACGACTTCCCTGTATCCGCAACCCTCACCGTCGAGCGCGAGGTCAATCAACAAACCAAATCAAAAGCTCCCAACGGTCGCGTCGTGGTGAAAAACGAGAGCTCGATTGTTCCAGTCTCTGCCAGCGAAATCATCCTCACAAAGGGCCAACTTGATCTTCCATTCACCCCAAAAGAGCCCGGGAAACATTTTTTCACCCTCACCTCAAAAGATGCCTCCGGCCGCTCAATAAAAACCCTCATCACTCGGCATGTTTATGGGACAGATGAATACCCTTGGGCTTATGAGACTGGAATGCGTATTAAGCTCGTTCCAGAAAAACGTCGCTACCAGCCCGGTGACACCGCCCGTATTCTGGTTCTCTCCCCTATCGAGGGAGAGGCCCTCATCACCATCGAACATCAGGAGGTCGTTCGTAAGTTCCGCAAGCCACTCACTCTCGAGAATCCTATCATTGAGATCCCACTCGAAGAAAACGATGCGCCCAGCGCTTTTGTCTCAGTGCTAATCATAAAAGGGTCCGCTGACTCCAAACGCAAGCACCCTGAGCCACAGCTCCGCCTCGGATATTGCGAGCTTCAGGTTGACCCCGCAGAATCACGACTCAAGGTCGAACTCTCAACCACTCAGAGTGAAACCAGACCAGGCGATATCATCGAAGTCTTAGGGAATGTCATCGATCACAAGGGAAAGCCGGTTCCAGCCTCTGAAGTCACCTTCTACGCCGTCGATGAAGGAACCCTTGCCGTCATGGGTTACGCCAATCCAGACCCACTCTCTACCTTTCATCAGCCCCGCGTGATGAGCCTCAAGAACGGAACTTCACTCACCAACCTGATCCCCGAATCCTTAGACGACCGTGAATTTGGCAATAAAGGATTTATCATAGGAGGTGGTGAAGCCGATGCATTCGCACAATCCAGAAGCAATGGGGCAAATGAAAAGAAATCACGCTCGGACTTCAACCCTACAGCCACCTGGATGCCGACCCTCGTCACCGCCAATGACGGCACCTTTTCGGCCCGCTTCAAGGCACCCGATACTCTGACCCGCTACCGCCTCATCGCGATCGCTACCCACAAATCCTCTCGTTTTGGAAATGGTCTCGGTGAAGCTGTTGTCAACAAGCCCTTGATGCTCGAACCCTCCCCGCCCGCCTTCGCACACGAGGGTGATCGTATCCGCGTTAAGGCTTTACTTCAAAATACGACCGAAATCGCTGGCACCTGGAAAGTCGAGCTACAACTGGACTCCACCACCACCGCCAACAAAACTCTCATGACCGAGATCAACGTTCCGGCAAAAGGGCAAGCCCCCGTCGAATTCGAAGTAACCTTCGCCAACACTGGCACTGCCAAATGGCGATGGTCGGCAAAACCGATCGCACTTTCAAACAACATCCTTCTTCCCGATCTAATGCGTAGTTTCTCTGACTCCGTCGAGTCAACCTTTGAGGTTCGCTACCCGATGCCACTACTTCGCGAAGTCCAATTTGTGAGCTTCAATGATCCCACCAAGAAATTTAACCTACTTGAGAATTTCTCGGAAGGACTCGTGGGCGGCCGAGGCCATCTTGAGGTCGAATTTTCCCGCTCCCGTCTCCTCGAAGCAGGCGGAGCCATCGACTACCTTCTCACCTACCCTTATGGTTGCGCCGAACAAACCACCTCCTCAACGATCCCGTGGATTGCTGCAAAAAACCTCCGCCACCTTGCCCCAGGGTTCCAAAAAAAGTCGATTGCTCAAATCGATAAGGCAATTCAGGCCGGAGCCGACCGACTTCTTGGAATGCAAACCTCCGACGGTGGAATTGGTTACTGGAGTGGCAGCGGAACTTCATCCGACTGGGCCTCATCCTATGCCGGCCTTGGATTAATTCTTTGCAAAGAAGCCGGTGCCAAGGTGCCCCTATCTTCACTCGAACGCCTCGCCAGCTATCTTTCTTCAAAGCTCCGTAGCCTTTCTAGTCTTAAGAACAGCTACGATTATGAAAACTACGCCCGTGGCCTCTATGTCCTAGCCCGACTTGGGAAAGCAGAAAATGCTTACCACTCGAAGCTGCTCGAAAACGCAGAACACCTCCCACAATCCGCCCGGGCATTCCTCGCTCTCGCCATGCACACTGCGAAACACGATGGGGCCGAAAAACTACTCAAGATGGATGGGGGAGCCGAAAACAATAGCGGCTACTGGATGCCGTATCGTAATTCCAACGCCATGTCCCTCTTTGCTTGGTCAACCATTAAGCCGAACTCTAAAGGATGCGAAGACAACCTTTCCAAGCTCCTAGAAAAACGTTCTCCGCGCGGCCACTGGCGCACCACCTGGGCTAACGCTTGGTCACTCCTTGCCATGGGCGCCTATGCCCAAGCGCACGACACCTCTCAAGAGGACATTGAGCTGTTGGTAGAAACATCCAATGGCACGGAGAAGATTATCATTCCGAAAAATAAGTCTTCCCACATCCTGAAATTCTCTCTGGAGAAAGGGTTCAAACTCCTCGCTTCATCAAGTGAAAAAATCTACGTCTATAGCTCGATTGCAGCGAAACCCAAAATCGCGCCTGTTCAGCCCGTCTCAAAACATGGTCTTTCAATCATCCGAAATTACGAACGAGTCAAAGCCAACGGAACTACTGAAAAATTAAAGGATCCAAAAATCGGAGACCTCGTCAAAGTCACTCTCACTGTTTCCCTGCCAGATAAAGCGATGCGCTATCTCGCCATCGACGATCCACTTCCATCATCATTCCAAGCTGTAAACACTGACTTCGAAAGCCAAGCCGGACGGGTCAAAGACAAGAACAGCTGGCGAATCTCGCACCGCGAAGTCCGACTCGACCGTGTCCTTTTCTTTATCGATAACCCACTCAGGTCAGGCAACCTCATCATGACCTACCACGCTCGCGTGACGCACAAGGGTGAAAATTTCATCCCCTCCACCAAAGTCGAGGAAATGTATGACCCCTCAAGCTTCGCCCTTGGAGCCACCCAGAATCTAAGAGTTAGATAGGGAAACCATAATCTTGGCTCGCCCTACCAAAAAATCCCAGACAAGCTCCTGATTTGCCAGCTGAAATCAACCTTGGACGTCCCATCTTCTTCAGTCACTATCTCTCCCATGAAAACCATCGCAACCTTTCTCCTCACCGCGTCAATCCTCCTAGCCGCACCCGAGATCAAAATCACTGAGACCTTTAAAGGCCAAAATATTAAACTTCCGGTCGCTCTGGCTATACCACCCGACGGCACGGAACGCCTCTTCCTAGTCCAGCAGTTTGGAAAAATCACGATCCTGCCCACCGACCGCTCGTCGGACGAGGAAATCACCTTTCTTGACGTGACCGACCGACCACTCATTAAGCAACAATTCGAGGAAGGAATTCTTGGCCTCGCGTTCCACCCAGATTACGCCAAAAATCGGAAGTTTTACATCTACTATTCACTTCAAGATCCCAAGCACACCCGCGTCAGCGAAATGCAGACTTTCGCCGATGACCCTAACAAGGCCGACATCTCGACCGAGCGGGTTTTATTGGAAATCCCTCAACCCTTCTGGAATCATAACTCGGGCAATATCCTCTTTGGCCCTGACGCCTACCTCTACATCGCAATCGGTGATGGTGGAAAGGCAAACGACCCCCAGCGCTTTTCTCAGAACACCTTCGTTTACAACGGCAAGATCCTTCGTATCGACGTGAATACCCGGGCCGGCAACCGTCCCTATGGTCTTCCTTCCGACAATCCCTTTCTCAAGAAACCCGGCCATCACCCGGAGATCTTCGCCCTCGGCCTTCGTAATCCTTGGGGCCTCACCTTTCACCCAGAGACCAATCAACTCTGGGCTGCTGACGTCGGCCAAAACGCTTGGGAAGAAATCAATATTATCACCAACGGAGGAAACTATGGTTGGTCCTACCGAGAAGGAGCCCATTCGGCTAACGCGCGTAGCGATGCTCCATCCAAAGGAGCTAAATTCATCGATCCAATCCATGAATATGATCGCAGTAGCGGACTCTCCATCACAGGAGGGATCCATTATCGCGGCAAAGCCGTTCCTGAACTTCAGGGTAAATATATCTACGGGGACTTTGTTCACGGCAACATTTGGGCTCTTGATTTCCAAAATGGAAAAAAGACCACTAACGCCAAAATCTTTAAACGCACAAAGGGCTCCCTCAAGCCTACCGCCTTCGTTGAAGATGCCAATGGGGAGCTCCTGATTCTTTCCCACGACCATAAAATCTACACCATCTCGCCGAAGAAATAATGCGAGCTTTCACGCTTTTTCCCAGCTTTTGAGAGTTGGCCTAGCCACATGAAATGATCCTCCCTTCGTCAACCCCGCGATTCCTCGCGCTTCTTTATCTCCTTCCAGTCATCCCACTTCTTGGACCACTTCCCGAGAAGCTCAAAAGTTCTCCCTCCGCACACGGAGTCCTCCTCGATCGCCACGGTAAGGAACTCACTCATTTCCCACGAGAAGATTACTTTCGCCATAAACCAGCATCACTTGAAGAAATCCCGGATCATCTCATCAAAGCCACACTTGCGGCCGAGGATAAACGCTTCTTTGATCACCCCGGAATCGATTATCTCGCATCAGCTCGGGCTTTATATAAAAACACCAATAACAATCGTGTTACCTCAGGGGCTTCTACCATTACCCAGCAACTGATCAAAATCTCTACTCCGAAAAAAAAGCGGACTCCGAGCAAAAAACTCTCGGAAATCATGCTGGCGCGTCGCCTCGAAACGCGGTGGTCCAAAGATCAGATCCTGACGGCTTATCTGAACCGACTCGATTACGGATCACACCGCCAGGGCTGCGCCGAAGCGGCCAGATACTTTTTCAAGAAACCACTCGCCGATCTTTCCCTCGCTGAAGCTGCCCTACTGGCAGCACTTCCCCAGGCCCCTTCGCGGCTTAACCCACGCCGCAACCCGCAGGCTGCCTTGGAACGCCGAAACTGGATCCTCGACCGGCTTGCCTTCGAATTTGATTACCCCTCATCCCAGGTTGAAATTGCGAAATCCGAACCCTTACAACTCGCAAACCTCAGAGCCAAAAACCCCATCCCGCATCTAAGCAATCGCTTCAGCGAAGGTGCTCAACTCAGCATCGACAGCGACCTACAACGAAAGACTCACGATATTCTCGGCGAAGAACTTTCGAAGCTGAATCAAAAAAATGTCCAGCACGGTGCAATTGTCGTCATCGAAAATGCCACCGGGGAAATCCTTGCCTTCCACGGCTCCTCGGATTTTGAAAGCTCCAATAGCGGCCAAATCAATGGCGCTCTCAGCCAGCGCTCCGCTGGCTCCACCCTCAAACCCTTCACCTACGCTCTCGCATTCCAAAACCAAGGACTCTACCCCGGCACCATCATTGCCGATATTCCAACCGACTATCAAACTGAGGAAGGGCTTGATGCGCCAAAAAACTTCGACCGGCGTCACCACGGCCCCGTTTCAATCCGCAACGCCCTCGGGGGCTCGCTCAATGTATCAGCAATGCGAATGCTCAATCAACTGGGTGGTCCGGAGCCTCTTCACACCCTCCTCAACAAACTCGACCTGAATCTCTCGCTTGAAACTGCCGAATACGGACTTGGCCTTACCATAGGTAATGCCGAGGTCTCACTTCTTTCCCTCACCAATGCTTACGCAACAATCGCGAGACTCGGCGAGCACTTCCCACCCTCCTTGATCCATGGAAGTGAAACCAACTCTATCTACCCGCTCAGCCCCGAGGCTTGTTTTTTGATCACACATATCCTTTCCGACAACCAAGCCCGCGCGGGAGCTTTTGGAAATGATTCTATCCTTCGACTTCCCTTTCGCTGTGCAGTCAAAACCGGAACCTCCTCTGATTTTCGGGATAATTGGTGCCTTGGATTCACCGGCAATTTCACGGTCGGCGTCTGGGTCGGTAACTTTGACAATACTCCCATGGCCGGAATCTCCGGAGTCACCGGTGCCGGTCCAATCTTTCACCGCACCATGTTGGCTTTACACCAAGAACAGGAACCCACTTTCCCATCAATGCCAAATTCCCTCACCCGCATCTCAGTCGACGAACGGACCGGACATTTTTATCCAATCCCACCGAAAAAAGGAACCCCCTACCACAAGCTAGAACTCTGCCCTAAAGAACGACTACCATTACCTGTTACAAACCAAGACTACCACCGAGATAAACGGGCTCTCCTTTCGCTCGATTATGCTGAGTGGTTTCAGTCGGATGATAATATTAGAAGCCATGCTTTCGCCCTCTCTGATTCACGCCCTCTTACCAATCTAAGCCTAAAATTTCTCACCCCTCTCCCTGGCGCAACCTACTACCTGGACCCAGAACTCCCGGGTAACACAGGGCAATTAAAGTTAGGAGCAAACCTCAAAAACGTCATCTGGGCCTCAAACAGCCTCAAGATCAGTGGAGAACAAGTCACTCTCACTCCGGGGATTCATCAACTGAAGCTCACCCATCCAGAAACTCGACAAACGATCCTGTGTGAATTCACGGTAGAGGAGCTCTAGTTTTTGCCCCACCCCAGCAAACTTTCTAAGCCGAACCTGGACAGGGTGAAAAAAGACCCTCATTCGGTGGAAAAAGAAAATCACAGATCCTACTTCTTTTCCTTCTGTCCTTTTCGCTGTTCGTAGATCCACTCAAAAACATCTGGATTCGAATAACAAGGAGTCCAAGCATCATGTTTCACCCCAGAGGCTTCGTCATATTCAGTGTATTTGATGTTACCCTTCTCTTTCTCCAAAGCAGCCACCATTCGGCGTGTTAACTCAACACTTACAACTGCATCTGCGACCCCATGGTGAGTCCAAATTGGGATGTCCTTAATAGCCTTAGCTGTTCGAGGGTCACCTCCTCCACATACCGGCACCGCAGCCGCAAAAAGGTCTGGCGCCTCCGCTAAGGCAGACCAAGTTCCGAAACCACCCATCGAAAGTCCGGTGATATAGATGCGATCTTCATCGACCGGCAAGTTCTTGATCGCGGTCTTGAGAAGCCCAATGACATCGTCAAGATATTCGCCGCGCCAACCTTTCGAATCATCAGGACATTGGGGTGCAAAAATGAAGGATGGGTTTTTTTCATGGAACCGTCCTTGAGCAAAATCACGAACGATTCCATTGAGCTGCTTCTCGTTGTCACTTCCACCAGACCCCTTTCCATGTAAAAAAATCAAGAGTGGATGACGTTTCTTCGGGCTCATTCTTTTTTCGCTGTAAAAACGAAACTTTAGGCTCTCATAGTCCATCTTCTCCCATTCTTCTGTCAAGCGGCCCTCGAAAATCCCGCTAGGCTCCTTCTCGCCGGGTCCATCTAACTCCTCAAGCGTCTCTGCCACCCACTTTCGATCCGACTCTGAGATCTTATCAAGCGACAAAGTAAAACGTTTCCTGTCCGATTTGCGCCGAAGGGTCACATTCCTTTCGTTCGCGGTGATGAATTCCGCCTCAAGGGTCCGTCCATCATTAGCCGTCCAAGTGCGGACTTCACCAGCCCCTGCAAACGGTGACCCAGTTGCTAACATCAAAAAAAGCGCAGCAACTAACTTGAAAAACCTGTTTTCCATCTGGTTAGGTTAACCCACGCTTCGTATTTGGCGATCTAGAATTCTGCTTCTCAGCATCTTAAAGAAGGCTCAATCTTCGTATCCACTACTATTTCTGAATTAGCCCTTAATGGAATAGCACCAAAATTCGGTAAAAAGAGGTCTTTTATGGGAAATCCTTTCATACCAACTGCCAAAGTCGGCAGCGATGCAAGAACCCTCTCATTTTTAACCTTTTCCATTCCAATCTCGTAGGGAAAGGTGTCGTTTTAATACCCAAAATAAACGCTCCCAGCCTAGAAATATTTGCGCAAAGATCCTACCTTACCAACGTAGGTCTAAAGCATTAAAGCTCTGGGTCTGGCAGACTAATTCACTTCTCCGAGCAGACCTACCCCGCCAAAGTTCAATTCAAGAAATAATGATCCGACTTCTCTCGCCCCTCCTTTTAGCCATCTCAACTCCCCTTATGGCCGCAGACAACCTGCGACTTGACCACGACTCCAAGGCTGGACTTATCACCGTTCGCCGCGGTGACTCCACCATTCTCACCCAAGTCGCTGGCCCCACTACGCGGCCCTATCTCCATCCCATCATTGCTCCCGATGGCAAGGGCGCACTCACTGAATTCAGCCCCGGACACCACAAACATCAGACCGGACTTTATTGGGGGTTTACTCGTGTCAACGGCCGCGACCACTTTCACAATCTCCAAAGCGATTACTGGAAACGCAACTCCGCCAAAATCATTGAGCGCTCCGGTTCCTCTGTCTCCTGGCAAACTTCCTACGACCTCCTCGACGTCAAGGGTCAGGCCGTCCTCACCCAGACCCAAACCTGGCTCATGTCCTCCTCAAATGAAGAGCACACCCTCGACCTCACTTGGAAAGGCAAAGCCAACACCGATGTCACCATCGGAAAATGGAAATACGGTGGGCTCTTCCTTCGGATGCCCTGGCACAAAGGCAAAACGAAAGGAGAAGTAGTAAATTCCGCCCTCCAGAAAAACGGCCAGGCCGAAGGGAAACGCGCGGTCTGGGTTGATGTTGGAATGGATATCGAAGGACGGGACGACTGGGGACACATTGCCATTTTTGACCATCCAAAAAACAGTGACTTCCCCCAGCCCTGGCGAGTCGACGGACAACTCGGAATCGGACCCTCCCGAGCAATCCTTGGCGACTGGAAAATCCCAAAAGGTGAGACCGAGACGATTCGTCACCGTTTCATTATCCACACCGGAAAACTCGATCCAACAGCACTCACGAAAAAGTGGGAAGACTATAGTAAGGTTCCCTACCGCGACGTCACCTTTATCTCAACTCCTGCCCCACCGGTCCCCCTCATTGACCTCAATCAAGCGCGCCTTGAAAGCATCGTTGAGATGGATCGCAAGGAAGCTTTTGCACTCCTCTTCGCCCAACTCGCAGTCACTGATAACCCGATAATTCAAAGAGCCCTCCTCAAAGGCATCCTTCTTGGACTCGATGGACAACGTAATCTCACCCCGCCCACAACCTGGTTAGAACTCCGCGCCAAGCTCCTTGATCAAAATGACCCCGAGCTCACCAAACACCTTGAGCAACTGAGCCAAGTCTTTGGCGACAAGGAAGCCTCCGAACGCGCCCTTGCCACGCTCAAAAACAAAGGCGCCGCCATCCCTGATCGCAAGCAAGCTCTCGCTTCCCTCCTCACCCAACGTCGTAAAGGACTCGCTCCTATCCTTCAGTCTCTCCTCGATGAACCAGCTCTGCGCATCGAAGCCATCCGCGCCTTCACTTCTGCCCCAACGCCTGATGCGGCGGACCTCCTTCTCAGCCGCTACCCCAAGTTCAAACCCGATGCCCAACGTGCCGTCATTGAAACTCTCGCGACGCGCAAAGCTTATGCCGAAGCTCTCCATACTGCTTTGAAAGAGAAAAACATTCCCCGCGAAGCTCTTCCTGCCTACATCACCCGCTCCCTCTCTTTGATACTCGGACCTGCCTTCGCCAAAGAATTCGGCCTCAAAAAACTTCCCGCCGACAAGGAAGCCGAGATTGCCAAATACAAAACCCTCGCCACCCCAGCTGCCTTAGCACGAGCCGACGTTTCCTCCGGTCGAAAACTCTACCAAACAATCTGCTCCGCTTGCCACGTCATGTATGGCGAGGGCGGAAAAATCGGCCCTGAACTCACCGGCTCAAACCGTGGCGACCTGAACTACCTCCTTCTCAACATTCTCTACCCCAGCGACGATATCGCCGACTCTTACAAAATGGTCACCATCGCTACTAAGGACGGTCGCACCCTTGCCGGGAACGTCAGTGAGGAGGACAAACAAAAGATTGTCCTCAACATGATCGGCCAAAAAAACACAATCCCAAAAAGTGATATCAAATCTCGCACCGTCTCAGACTTTTCAATGATGCCCGCCGGCCTCCTGCAAACCCTCAAAAACGACGAAGTCGTCGCTCTCTTCAAATACATGCAGACCAAGCAACAAGTCCCACTCTCCAAGTAAATGAAAACGCTCACTCTATTTCTCTCCATCTCCGCCTTGGCGATCACCTCATCGCTTGCCCAGAACCGTGGCAAGCAACACAAATCGAGCGACGCCCCCTTCCTCACACCCAAAGAAGCCGTCGCCAAGATGTCCATCCCGGAGGGATTCGACGTTTCCATTTACACCTCCGAACCACACATCGGCGAACCCATCGCCTTCACTTTCGACGCCAAAGGCCGCGTCTGGGTCGTGGAAAACTACAACTACGTCAACCGGCGCTCCCACAAAAACGAACAACTCAGTCGCATTCAGATTTTTGAAGACACCGACAGCGACGGTGTCTTCGACACCAAGAAGCTCTTCCACGACAAAATCACCTTCGCTTCCGGTATCGCGATCGGACACGGCGGGGTCTTTCTCGGCGCTCCGCCCAATCTCGTTTTTATTCCCGACGCCAATGGCGACGATGTTCCTGACGCCGAACCGGAAGTTCTTCTCGACGGCTGGGGCATGCATGACCGCCACGAAACGCTCAACAGTTTCATCTGGGGCCCCGACGGCTGGCTCTACGGTTGCCAAGGCGTTTTCACCCACTCTCTCATCGGAAAACCTGGTGCTCCTAAAGACGACCGCCTCTACCTCGATGCTGGCATCTGGCGCTTCCACCCCGAAACTCGCGATTTCGAAATCTTCGCACGTGGCCTCTCTAATCCGTGGGGCTTCGACTTCAATGATCTCGGACACGGCTTCGCCACCTGCTGCGTCATCCCCCACCTCTTCCACATCGTCCAAGGTGGCATCTACCACAAACAATCCCGTCCCAACCTCAATCCCTACACTTACGCGCCCATCCAGACGATCCGCGACCACACCCACCTCTCTGCGCACGGCGGAGCCCGCTTCTATTTGGCCGACACCTTCCCCGCCGAATACCACGACCAACTCTTCATGTGCAACATCCACGAGCATGCCGTCCTCGCCGATTACATGGAGCCGAACGGCTCCACCTACATCGGCCGACACGGGAGTGATTTCATGCCCACCAACGATCTCGCCTGGGTCGGCTTCAGTATGGAAATCGGACCTGATGGGGGCATCTATGTTTTAGATTGGCACGACACCGACATCTGCGGAAACGCCATCAACTTCCCAAAGAGTGGGCGCATCTATCGCATCATGCCCAAAGGTGCAGAACGCATCGCTCGCCCGAACATTCCCTCTCTCACCGATCTTGAACTTTGCCAACTTCAGAACCACCCCAATGATTGGTTTGTCCGCCAGGCTCGCACCGAACTCCACCATCGCACCATTTCCGGAAAGCTCGATCGGAAGGCCGTCCATAAAGCTCTCGACGAATTCTTCGAGAGCTCAAAAACCTCCCCCAAACGTCTCCGCGCCCTCTGGGCCCAACACGTCACCAAACGCTTTTCAAAAGGTGCCAAAGGCGACGAAAAAAAACTCATCCAACTTCTCGCCCACTCCGACGAACACGTCCGCGCCTGGGCCATCCAACTGCTCAGCGAAGACAAAACCCCACCCACTTCCATCAAGCCCATCTTGGAAAAACTCGCCCAAAGCGACCCCTCTCCCACCGTTCGACTCTACCTCGCGGCCGCGGCGCCTCGACTTCCCCTCGACCATCGCTTCCCCATTCTGAACGCGCTTTCCCAACACGCTGAAGATATCGACGATCCCAAACTTCCCCGCATGATCTGGTTCGCCTTGGAACCTCTCGTCACCGGGCACCCAAAAAAGGCTCTCGCTCTCGCCGCTCAAACAAAAATCCCCTTCCTCACCGAATCCGTTGCCCGTCGTATGATCAGCGGCTCTCCCCAGAGCCACAAAAAACCGCGCCAGAACCTCCGCGCCAAGTGGGCTCAAGCCATCGAAGCAATCGCTCCCGGCTTCAAAGTCGAAAACGTCGGCGAAGGTGGGGTCGTAGCTTTGAAAAGTTTCCGAAACGAAAAAGCTGTCCAAACGCATCCGCTCGACAAGAAAACTCCCTGCTCACTCAAGCGCGAACTCCAGGTCCCCGAAGGCAAATCCACCCGCCTCAAAATTCGCTGCAGCTACCATCCCCACGGCGACTGGCAGCTTCGCGTTCTCGCAAACAGCAAAGTCCTTCACGACCAAATCGTTTCCTTCAAAACGGTCAAATCGGAGTGGCTCGAACTCGAAGTCGACCTTAGCAAATTCGCGGGCCAAAAAATCGACCTCACTCTCGAAAACCGCCCCAACGACTGGCGTAATGAATTTGGCTTCTGGCACTCCGTCCAAATTACCAGCAAATAACCATGACCAACTTCCGGTCCCTCTTGGCATGCCTTTGCCTCCCCCTTACCCTCGGCGCCGCCCCTCAACCCAACGTCATCATCGTGATGACCGATGACCAGGGCTACCCCGAACTCTCCGTTCACGGGAACCCTGTCCTGAAAACTCCTCACCTCGACAAACTCCACGGCCAAAGCATTCGACTGACCGACTACCATGTCGCTCCGATGTGCACCCCCACGCGCGGGCAATTGCTTACCGGCATCGACGCCGCCCGAAATGGAGCGAGCAATGTCAGCAGTGGTCGCGCCCTCCTGCGCCCCGAGATCCCAACGATCGCAAACTACTTCGGCGATGCCGGTTACTCCACGGGCGTCTTTGGAAAATGGCATCTCGGCGCGAACTATCCCTACCGGCCCCAGGACCGCGGCTTCCAGGAAAGCGTCTGGTATCCCTCCTCATCAATTCCCTCAGTTCCCGCCTACTGGGGTAACGACTACTTCGACGATGTCTACACCAAGAATGGCATGGAGGAACGATTCAAAGGTTACTGCACCGATGTGTTCTTTTCCGAAGCCAAACAGTTCATCCAAAACTCCGCCAAGCAAAATAAACCCTTCCTCTGTTACCTCGCCACCAACACCCCTCACGGACCCTTTATTCCGAAACCAGAAGACCGCGAAGTCATCGCCAAAACACTCACCGCCCCCCAATTTGATCATCTCAACAAGGGGCTCAAAAACCGCCTCGCCAGTTACCTCGGCATGATTCGCAACATCGACTCCAACATGGGAGATTTGATAAAGTTCCTCGATCATCAAGGCCTGTTCAAAAACACCATCCTCATCTTCAAAACAGACAACGGCAGCCTTCTCGGCCCACAGTATTTCAACGCCGGAATGCGAGGCAAAAAAACCGAACTCTGGGAAGGCGGACACCGCGTCCCCTGCTTCATCCGATGGCCCGAGGGAAATCTTGCCAAACCACAAGATATCGGCGGCCTCACTCAGGTCCAGGATCTCCTTCCCACCCTACTCGAGCTCTGCAAAATCAAGCCCGACGCCGCACCAGAGTTCGACGGCATCAACCTCGCTCCTGTTCTTCGCGGCCAAGAACAGATCTCCGACGAGCGCATCCTCATCATGAATTACAGCCGCATGCCCGGCTTCGCAAACTACCCCTCGCCTCATAGCCAAACCCAGATGCGAGCCGATCAAGCCGGCGTACTTTACAAGCGTTGGCGCCTCCTCGAAGACCGTGAACTCTACAACCTCGAATCCGACCCTCTTCAAAAAAGCAATGTCATCGATCAACATCCCGAGCTTGTAGAAAAGCTCCGCGAACACCTGGCGAAATGGTGGGAAAAAGTCGGCCCACTGGCCAACGAAGAACAACGCATCATCATCGGCACCGAGCACGAAAACCCCACCAAGCTTTCCGGTACCGAATGGCTCGATGTCTTCATCGATCAGCAGAACCAGATCCGCAGAGGTGTACAGAAAAGCGGCTACTGGCTCATCGATGTCGCGCGAGCTGGCGAATACGAGATCGAACTCCGGCGCTGGCCCAAAGAGGCCGACGGAACCATCAGCGGAACCCTCCCTGATGGCACCGGCACCGCCCTCCCCATCACTCAGGCGAGCCTCTTCGTCAGTGGTCACAACCACCTGAGCATCGGCGAAAAACGCTCCTACCAATTTGAGGGGCTGACCAAGCAAGTGAAGGAGAAAGACAAAGGTGCCAGATTTACCATGGACCTCAAAAAAGGGCCCGCCGCTCTTCACACTTGGTTCCGAGGTAAGGACACCATTCTGAGTGCCTATTACGTCTACATAACCCGGAAGGGAGATTCCAAATGACCATGAAAACTCTCACCATCCTCTTCCTGGCCACCCTTGCCCATACCTTCGCCGCAGCGCACTCCACACCCTGGCCGCCGACGGGCTCTTCGCGCCCGATGGGACTCAATCCCGAAAGCAAACTCCGAGCAGCCAGCAACCTCCCTAACGCTTCAAGAAACGAATGCACACAGCGGCCGGAACATTAATTTTATGGTCGCTTGGATCCAAAGAACCAGTGTCCTGATTGATCTTTAACACGACAACATTTCCTGATCCTTGGTTGCCAGCAATGAGAAACTTGCCGCTGGGATCGATGCCGAAGTTTCGCGGGGTCTTCCCCTGCGTGGATTCGCGCTCGATGAAATCAAGCTTCCCGGTTTTCTGGTCAATTGCAAATGCCGCGATTGAGTTATGGCCCCGGTTAGAAACGTAAACCCACTTTCCTGTTGGATGCACCAAACACTCAGCCGTGCTGTTGCCTTTACGCTCCGTCCCCTCCGGCACAGTTGATTCAATTTCCAGGACTGCGAGCGCGCCGGTTTTCGCGTCGTGGCTCAACGCGGCAACCTGGAGCGACATTTCTAAATTTGTGTAGGCCCACTTACCGCTTGGGTGAAACGAGAAGTGTCGCGGCCCGGTGGCATCCGGCAATTTAAGAAATGGCGGAGCATTTGACACGATCATTCCGCTAGCTGCGTCGAGCTTGTAAATAAGAACTTTATCTAAACCCAAATCCGCGACATACGCGCGTTTACCGGTTGGACCGACGTTCACGGAGTGCGCATGCGGCGAGGCCTGACGGGGAAGCTGAGCACCTTGGCCTTCATGCTGGATAAATCCACCGGCAGCTGGCGAAACGAGCTTTCCATCGGCGGCAATTTGGTAACTTGAGATGCTCCCACCCATGTAGTTGGCAACCAAGAGGCACTTGCCTTGAGGATCGGTTGAAATGTGACAGGGCGCGCCACCTCCGGAATTGACCTGATTGATGAGCGTCAATCCCCCGTCTTCCCCAATCGCGAACGAACTGACCCCGCCACCCTCTTCGCCCTTGAATTTTCCGTTCTCGGAAACGGCAAAAAGATAATTTTGGTCTGGGCTGACGACAACGAAAGACGGGTTTTCTAGCTCCGCGGCGAGCACCGGGTCGGACAGTTCACCGGTTGTTTCATCGAGTGTCGAACGGTAGATCCCTTTGCTCTCACCCCCCGTGTAGGTTCCAAGGTAAACAAGCGTTTCGGCAGCTGCGGGAACTGTGAGAACCAAGAGGAATATGAGCTTCTGAAATCGGGCCATGCAAAATGCTGGTTTCACAAGCCAGAGAAATCAATTGCCAAAAACGGAAAGTCATTTTTGATCTTAGTAAGAATGATCCAAATGTGGGGAGCCTTTCGAAGTTATTTAGACTAGGTCTAACCTAGATCGAGCAACTCCAACATCATGGGATTTAATGCGAATTACTTGCATTTGCAACAAGTGACCAATAAACATTGAGGCCTCACAGCGGCTTCGTTTGCGTTTCATTCTTCACTATTTTTTGAAGCTCATCGATCCCCCCATGTGAATGACTCTTAGCAATCATATTCATGAACTCGGACTCCGTTCCCATCGTTACCCTTTGCGGCTTCCTCGGCTCAGGTAAGACCACGCTCCTCCGGCGTTGGCGACGTGACGAGGCGCTTAAAGATGCTCCGGTAATCGTACACGACTTGAGTGAATTTGGGCTCGACGCAGAACTGCTCTCGGATGAGAACTCAAAACCTTCTCCTGGCCATCTCGTAGGCGGTGTGGCGGCGTTACATGGAAGGCATGCACGCGAGCAACTTCATGACTCAGCAGGAGAAGCTCTCGAAGAGATCTCTGCGCTTGAGCCTGCCCCTCCTCTCGTTCTCTGCGAGAGTACTGGTGCTGCTCGACCATGGCCCCTAATCAAAGCCCTAACGCAGAATAAAAGATTCTTCCTGCGCCACTTTATCGTCACGGTCGATGCCCTCAATCTTCATCGCGACTTTGAAGATGGCAAAATTCTTACTGGCGCATCCACGAATTCTCAAGATATCGCGCTGCGCCATGTCGCCGAATTACTCGCTGAACAAATTGCCTTCGCCAGCGTAATCATTCTTACCAAAATTGATACCGTTCCGGAACCTAATGTAGAGGCTCAAGTTCAAATCCTCCAAGCACTCCAACCGCAGGCGACTATTGGGCTCTCGGCTCAAGCTGGAATTCTTTTACCGCAACTTGAGACGACCCCTGCACCGAAACTCTCCGTCTTAGAAAATCGAGCCAATGAATTCGGTCTCACGCAGCAATCCACTACGGTCGACAGTGTGGATGCAATCGTCATTCGCGACCCTCGACCCTTTCATCCAGAGCGTTTATACGAAGCTTGTCGTAATAAAATGGGGACTGGTCTCTACCGCACCAAAGGATTCCTTTGGCTGGCCTCACGGCCTAGGGACGTTTTACTTTGGCAGCAATCTGGCAGCCAAATTGCGCTTGAACTGACGGGGCTCTGGCGTGCCGAACTTGCTCACAATCGAGATGGCAAACTCTTAGCCGAAGAGATCGAGCACTTGAAAGCATTGCTTAAAACCAAACAT
>Ga0228630_1000435_pt1 | contig 17950 bp, 13 predicted proteins | sample 37DmetaG_FD_183038 | JGI IMG/M metagenome (GOLD analysis project Ga0228630, IMG submission 183038) | Seawater microbial communities from Monterey Bay, California, United States - 37D | ecosystem: Environmental > Aquatic > Marine > Coastal | place: USA: California | collected 2016-10-25 | reverse complement strand
TTCACTTGTATCTCTCGATACGCGCTGTCATTCTTATTATTTTGTTTTCAATGAACTTTAAACTAAAATCAATATCAATTACAAAACAGTAATTGAGCGTTTTAGCGGATGCAAATATAAAACCCTTTTTCTTACTAACAATGAGTTTTTGAATTGTTTTTTAAATAAAATATATGCCTACTCTAAACCCAATGAAATCAATCATTAAGATAAAAAAATCTACTCGAAAAAATTCCAAATTAATCCTATTCGGAGTGAAAAATCACGGTAGGGTGTGAAAGGGGCAGCATAATAGTCATAAGGGGTGTCTGGATAAATTAAATGTTCGATAGGAGCATTAATGTTTTCGAGCTTTACAAATAAGCGCGAACTTTTGATTTTAGCGTTAAAGAAAAAATCTACACGAGGATACTCTCCAATTTTAGTATTATTCTGTGTGACAAACTCGGCCATAAGGGGATTGAATTGATCTGCATAATAATCAGTAAAAAACACAAATGTTGCGCCAGATTGAAAGAAAAGTGCCTCGTTAAAAATGGAGGAAGTCAACATTAGAGTGCTGCGAGCCAACCATTCAGGTACATTCAATGCCTGTGGTCCTGAAAGAATTTGATCAGGATCCTCTTCCTGTGTAGTCTTTTGATATTGAATATTGTTTATCCATGAGAATTTGCCAAAATTTAGCCGCTGATCAAAACGTACTTTAAGGTAATCAATTTTTTTGTCAAGCTGGAGTACCTCTAGCTTGAATTGCTTGTTTAAATCTTTTAAACGAGTGATATTATTGAAAAAGGTATAATTGTCAATTGAAGTCCATTCTCCAGAGATACTTCCCCATTTTGGATGCGAGAGCACAAGGCTTTTCGTCTTAAATTTTTGATTCAATAAATCAGGATTGTGCCAATCGTATTCTCGATAATCACTTCGAAATAAATAATAGTTAAAATTCAAAGGCTGGGAGCGGTCTTTATAACTCGCTTTTAAATGAATATCTTTAATCAAAGGTCTGCTTGCAGTGATATGCCAAGCTTTAGTTCCGTAGTCTTCCTGAAATGAATTGTAAAATCCTGCCTGAGCTTGAGCCCCCAAAATGGATTTGGACCAATTCGCCTCCATTGCCAACTGACTAGTATCTATTCTATTAGGCAGTAGGGTATCTTTTTCATATTCGTTTTCCGCAAAAGTGTAATCCCACTGTATATGATGTAAGTCAATCTTTAACTTACCTAAAAAGGGGTTGTCAAATTTTGCGTAAACTGAATTTTCGAAAGTAGTATGGTAGGTAGTGTCCGCCACAGTTCCATTGTAAGTCTCGAAGAAATAATTGTTAACTCTTTTCTGATTAACTTGATAATTTTTGTTCTCGTAATTGACTCGATAGCCAATTGTCATTGCGAAGGCTGTAGTATCTTTTACAACAGGAAACATACGGTACTGGTGATCCATAAAGTAACGCTTACCCTCAAGGATGTTTGTCCCTTGCGTCTGGATGGGTAATTGTGAACGATCTAAAAAACCATCGTAAAAAACAAACTCTTCTTCTCCGTTTTCATTGAGTACTGGTTGCCCGGATTCATCTGCAACAATGTAATTTGGGGCATTTTCAAAAAAGTATACACCGTCGTTATTTAACCCTCCATTAAAATCATTTTCTAAAGACTGAGTTGTTTGATGGAGTCTCATTCTATAGCGATGATTATAGGTCTGGTATTGGCTACTCAGTCTAAATTGGCGTGACCTACTTAAAGAATAGTTGTATTTTCCCTCAGAACGGAACCCCTTAAAGGAAACAGCAATATTAAATTTTGGCGAAGTGTTGATGGCTAATGTGGCATCTAAATGTTGGCCTTGCTGAAAGGTGGTCTTAAAAAACAACTCAGTGTAAGCAGAAGGCATGGCATAATAGGGTATTTCTTCCTTTTCAAAATAACCATAGTGTTTTACCCGAGCCCCCATCTGAGGGGTAAATGACTGTTCGTGGAAGTCGTAACCCATTTTATTAAAACCCTCTCCCATATTGGGTAAGGGTAAATATTCAAAATAATCCGTTCTCAAAAAATTGAAACTGTACTCCCCCTCTATGGAAAGAGAAGTGTCAACCGACTTGTCAGTTTCGTCCAAATAAAGGATTTTATAATCCGATATCGTCACCTCATCCATTGATTTAATGTGTGGAACATAGCGTTTCTTTTCGGGCTTTTTTGTCTTGGCTTTTTCTTTTTGTTTTTGCTTATCAGAAAGGATAAGAGAATCTGTTTTTTTTTCAGCAGGTGGAGCCAGAGTAATGAGAGAATCTTGGACTGCGATTCCCAAACTCGTTGCAGCAGGTAAACTGTCTTGAACCTCTACAGCTAAATCTTGGCTGTAAACCAACACAGTAATTAAAAAAAAGCTAAGCGAAAGGCCAATGCGCATGCCTAAATTATTTGTTTGCGAAGTTATGATAAATGTGAGTAATTTGTTCTACATGAAGCCAAACTTAAATCAGATCGTTTGAAAAGACTACAGAGACAACTTTCCGAATTACTTGAAGCTGGTACAGACGAAGCAGGTCGCGGCTGTCTGGCAGGCCCCGTTACAGCTGCAGCAGTAATCCTTCCTGAATCTTTTGAACTCCCTTATCTTAACGATTCTAAAAAACTAACCGACAGTCAACGTTATGCTTTGCGACCGATGATTGAGACTCAAGCATTGTGCTTTGCGGTTGCCCACATTTTTCAGGATGAGATAGATGAAATCAATATTCTAAATGCCTCCATCAAGGCAATGCATCTTGCTCTGGACAAACTCAAGCTTAAACCTGGCTTTATAGCAGTGGATGGAAATCGGTTTAAAACTTACGAGAATATTCCTCATGAATGTGTGATCAAAGGTGATGGGAAATATTTAAATATTGCAGCGGCTTCAGTTTTAGCAAAAACCTACAGGGATGACTTTATGAAGAAATTGGATTTAGATCATCCGCAGTACCAATGGAAAAAAAATAAAGGATATCCAACCTCAGGCCATCGAGAGAGGATTCAAAAGTTCGGGATTTCAGATCATCACAGAACTTCATTTCAATTACTCCCTAAGCAACTCAAATTGAATTTTTAAGATCAAATCTATGTAGGGACGGTTGATAACATTTATGAAAAAAATCAAAAAGCAATCTAGAGTTTTTTAATTTTGAAACTAATGAGATTTGTATTTAAACTAGCCTTTGTTGCCTTGTTTTTTTCTTGCAATACTGCTGAAAAAAAAGCCCCAGATTTATTGAGTTGTATCCCTCAAAATACCTTGGCTATTATCCAACTTAACGACCAAAACATGTTAAATAGTGCGCTGACAAGTGCTGAATTTTTAACTCAAATTTTGGCACTTGAATCAACACTTTACTCCGAAGCCCTGAGTCTATTGCCAGCCCAATTTCCATCAAAAGCACTTCTCTGTTTTACGCCAGAAGGTAAATCCGGTATGGGCGTTAGTTTTTTATATACTGTACAAGCTGAAGACAGCATCAAACTACCAGAGGGTGAAACCTTTGAATACGACAAAGTAAAAGTCGTAATTTCCGAGGTAAATAGTAAAAAAACCTACCACACTTTAATCAAAGGAATTTCAATAAGTAGTAGCTCCAGACTCATATTGGAAAACAGCATAAGAAATATTCAAAATAACCGCCTTGGAATACAAGAGGGTATACTTTACGATTTGGCAAAAATAAGTGATGATAATGCAGCTTCAAACCTTTTTATTCGTAGAGGGTTTGACCAAGCATTAGCGGAACTATTCCCCGACACACCGCTATTCCCGTTTTTAGGATCCAGTTGGTACTCTTTTGATTTTAACACCAAAAAAGAACCTTTTACACTAGATGGAGTGAGTTTTATAAAGGATTCCATTCCTGATAAAATCGCCCTTTTAAAAGGGCAAGATGCACAGCGCCTTTTGAGTCCGCAAGTAGTTCCTCAAAATTTCGATGGGTATTTGGGACTTTCAATTGCAGACTATAAAACATTGGAAGACCAGTTTAAAAAGTACAGCCGTCACCTCAATATTCCATTGAACCAAATCAACTTTGATTTGTTAAGCGCAGTAGATGAAATTGGGTGGATCCAATTAGAGGAAAGCCAAACAGTGCTCTTCCACCTCAACAATATAGAAGCAATTCATCCAAAATTATTTTCATCTAATGACCCTCAAGGAAGTTATCGTGGAGAAACTATCTTTAGACATGAATTCCCAGAAGATCTGAATGTTCTTTTAAATGCAATTGGATCATATACCAACGCTAAATGGAGTGTACAACTAGACGATTTCCTTCTGTATTCAAATTCTGAGGCCAGACTCAAGCAAGTGATAGGAAATTACCTAGACAACAAAACATTATTTAATGATTTGGATTTTAAAACTCTTCGAGAGGATCTCGCTGACAACAGTACCTTTCTTTGGTTAGGAAAAACCTCCAACCTTACAAAAAAGTGGGCAGCAGTTTCAGCCAAGCGAAGAGCTGATTGGAAAAAAATCAAGCTAAATGACTTTCCATTAGTTGTCCTTCAAGGAGTATCTGAAAGTAATTTTATTCAAACTCGTTTGACTGCTCAAAAAAAGAATCTTGCCCCCCAAAAAAATAGTGTAGTTAGTCAATACAGCTTTTCCCTTGATGCACCAGCTTCTAGAGCACCTCAGTGGATAAAAAATCACAGAAATAAGACTATGGATGTGGTTGTCCAAGATCAAAATAACGTTCTTTATTTGTTTTCAAATACGGGGAAATTATACTGGAAAAAGCAACTTTCTGGACAAATCATTGGTTTCATTGAACAAGTAGATCTTTATAAAAACAGACGCCTTCAAATGGCATTTAGAACTGCCGACCGTTTTCAAATTTTAGACCGAAACGGAAAAGTTGTTCCTCCTTTTGATATGAAGTTGACTGGAGAAAGCCCAAAACATTTGTCAGTATTTGATTACGATCTAAACAGAAATTACCGCTTTTTGATTGTCGACGGTAAAAAGATTCGAATGATTGATAATCGAGGTAAAAAAATAAGTGGCTTTCGATTGAAAACGCTTAAAGATGACTTAATGCATCCACCTAAACACATCCGATTTGGTTCAAGGGATTACATAGTACTGCAATCAAAAGCAGGAAGCGTTAGAATCCTCAACCGCCAAGGCACTGACAGAATCAAGTTAAAACAAGCTGTCAAAACCTCAAACAATCCAATATTTGAATACCGCAATACTTTTGCTGGCACAACTGATACTGGAGATATGTATCAAATAGATTCAAAGGGAAATATTCTAAGAAGCACTTTAGCCCTAGGTAAAGAGCATCAAATCGATATGAGCACTAAATCTTTCGTCAGTTTAGATGGCAATAATCTTATTATTAAAGGAATTCCTGTGACACTTCCTTTTGGTCGCTATACTAGTCCTAAGATTCACTACATCAAAAACACCATTTATGTCGTCTTTACTGAAATAGATACTCATAAAGTTTATGCTTATTTGAGCAACGGTAGTTTGGTAGGTGGTTTCCCCGTTTACGGAACTGCAACTCCAGATTTAAGTAATGCCGATACAGACGGTGCTTTAGAAATGGTAGTAAAGTCTGAAAGTGATGGATTCATTATCTACGAAATGAATTAATCCTCAGTCCAGTCTGCTTCAAATAAACGACACAGATGCATTTTTAATTTTTCTTTAACTTGCTCTAGACTAATTTCTCTCCCTAATTCTTTTGATAAAGAGGTAACTCCTTTTCCTTGAATTCCACAGGGTACTATATGGTCAAAATAACTCAAGTCTGTATTGATATTAAAAGCCAACCCGTGCATAGTTACCCAACGACTCGCTCGAACTCCCATAGCACATATTTTTTTCGCAAAGGGTGTTCCTACATCTAGCCACACTCCTGTTTCACCTTGACTCCTGGAGCCGTTTAGCCCATATTCTTTTAAGGTATCAATTACAGCCTCCTCTAAAAAACGAAGGTATTTATGTATATCGGTAAAAAAATTATCCAAATCGAAAATGGGATAAACTACCAATTGACCTGGACCGTGAAAGGTGATGTCACCACCTCTATTGGTTTGGTAAAATTCAATCCCTTTTTCAGCCAAGGCCTGCTTATCCACCAATAAATGCTCAATTTTTCCGCTTTTACCAAGGGTAAAGACAGGAGAATGTTCCACCCAAAGCAAATAATTTTGGGTTGGTTGAGGATGGTCTGTTTTTCTATTGGACCGTTTTAAACTAATGATTCCATTGAAATGATTTTCTTGAACTTCAAGACTTTTACTGTAAGACTGGTGTCCTAGATCGATAATTTTAATAGTCTTATTTTTTTCCATTCAAGTCTTTATATGTTGGAAGTCCAACGTTCGGGATTATTCAAAATCACTAAAGCACCAATAACTCCAGGAACCCAGCCACACAAGGTCAGGATGAAAACAATAAATACCGAGCCACATCCTTGATCAATGACGGCAAGAGGGGGAAATAAAATAGACAACAATACGCGAAAAAAACTCATATAAAATGCTATTGGTACAAAGATATAAAATTTGACTCCTTAGATTTTTTAGTCTGCTTATCTTTGCTACAAATAAAGATTATATGGCAAAGCTTTCCGAACAGGAACTTATTCGAAGAGAAAAACTGGAAGAACTTAAAAAACTCGGGATCAATCCCTATCCTGCGGTACTTTTCCCCGTAGACTTTTATTCTAAAGACCTGCCCAATCAATATGAAGAAGATAAAAAAGTTGTTTTGGCAGGACGCCTGATGTCGAGAAGAATTCAAGGAAAAGCAAGTTTTGCTGAGCTACAAGACAGCCAAGGTAGAATCCAAATCTATTTCAATCGAGATGAAATTTGTCCTTTAGATGACAAAATACTTTACAACCAAGTGTATAAAAAATTACTTGATATCGGTGATATCATTGGAGTTGAAGGAACTCTTTTTACTACCATGGTAGGGGAACAAACCGTAAAAGTTACAAAGTTTACCCTGCTTAACAAAACCCTACGCCCACTACCCCTACCAAAAACAGATGCAGATGGGAATAGTTATGATGAATTTAACGATGCCGAGCTAAGATATCGCCAGCGCTATGTAGATTTGATTGTTAATCCTCAGGTAAAAAACACCTTTATCCAACGCTCTCAAATTACCAGCAGCATTCGAAACTTTTTAACTGAAAAAGGTTATTTAGAAGTCGAAACTCCAATTTTACAACCCATTCCAGGTGGAGCAGCCGCACGTCCTTTTGTGACTCATCACAATGCGCTTAACATTCCACTTTATTTACGTATCGCAAACGAATTATACCTTAAGCGACTAATCGTTGGAGGTTTTGAAGGTGTGTTTGAGTTTGCCAAAGATTTTAGAAATGAGGGTATGGATCGTACCCACAATCCAGAATTTACTGTTATGGAATTGTATGTTGCATACAAGGACTATTTCTGGATGATGGATACTACCGAAAACTTATTAGAAAAGATTGCTGCTGATTTAAATCAAAATACTCAGGTTCAAATCGGAGAACACACTATCGACTTTAAAGCACCCTATCCCAGAGTTCCAATATTGGAAGCAATTCAAATTCATACGGGAATTGATGTTTCCAAAATGGACGAAAGTGAATTACGTAAAACAGCGACTGATCTTGGTCTTGATGTTGACGAAACCATGGGAGAAGGAAAACTAATCGATGAAATTTTTGGTGAAAAATGCGAACACCACTACATACAGCCTACATTTATTATTGATTATCCCAAATCCATGAGCCCATTGACCAAAGAACACCGCACTAACCCCAAACTCACTGAGCGTTTTGAATTAATGGTAAATGGAAAAGAATTGGCAAATGCTTATTCTGAGCTCAACGATCCTATCGAACAAAATGAACGTTTTGAAGCTCAATTGGCATTGAGTGAGAAAGGTGATGATGAAGCCATGTTTATCGATCATGACTTTATCAGAGCACTAGAATATGGCATGCCTCCTACTTCTGGAATAGGAATTGGTATTGACCGATTGGTCATGCTAATGACAAATAACAGCTCCATACAGGAAGTATTGTTTTTTCCTCAAATGAAACCAGAACGCCAAACTGTAGCGCTTACCGAGGAAGAAAAATTAGTGTTAGATACCCTTAAAAATTCTGATTCAAAGGATTTAGTTGCGATTAAAATAGCAGTGGGTTTAAGCAATAAAAAATGGGATACTTCCATAAAAGGACTCACCCAAAAAGAAGTTATTAAAGTCGTCAAAAATGAAGAGGGGCTCTTTATTGAGATGTTAAATTAAACTGAATGTTTTAAACTAATAAAGAGTTTTTTTATCAAAAGAGAAAACAAAACACTTAATATTATGAGACATTTAATTTTTCTTTTTGCCCTTGCCCTACCAAGATAAGGTAAAGGTTTTTCACAATTTTAAGATTTGGTTAGGACATTAATTATATTAAAAATATCGCAATCCATTAAGGGAATTAAAAAGCTCAAAAGTTATAGTTTATTTACGACGACCTTAAAAGCCTCAACCGTCTGATCAATATCAGAATAAGATAATGCATCGTTAAGAAAATAACTTTCAAAAGCGCTGGGAGGAAGATAAATTCCGTGCTCGAGCATGCCATGAAAATACTTTTTAAATCGATCGTTATTTCCATTTGCGGCGGTCTCAAAATCAGTTACTTCAGTTTCAGTAAAGTGAACTGAAATCATAGATCCTTGTCGATTGATCTGATAAGGCAAACCGGCGCTCTTTAGAACACTTTCAAGTCCCTCATGTAAATGTTCCGTTTTTTTTGCCATACGGTCAAATAATTCATCGTCTAAGTTTAAGGCTTGAAGCATGGCTAATCCTGCTGCCATGGCCAATGGATTACCACTTAAAGTCCCTGCCTGATATACAGGACCTTCTGGTGCTAAATGACTCATAATTTCCTCACTTGCAGCAAATGCACCTACGGGAAGACCTCCACCAATCACTTTACCAAAGGTTACAATATCTGCTTTTACCCCTAATAATTCTTGAGCTCCTCCTTTTGCCAAGCGAAAACCCGTCATAACTTCATCAAAAATTAAATAGGACCCAAACTGATCACATAATTTTCTAAGGCCCTCTAAAAACCCTGATGCTGGCGGAATACAACCCATATTTCCCGCTACAGGCTCGATGATGATCGCTGCAATTTGATCTTGGTACTCTTTAAAAAGTCTTTCAACAGCTTTAATGTTATTGAAGGGAGCCAACAGCGTATCTTGAGCAGTTCCTTTAGTTACTCCGGGACTGCTTGGACTGCCAAGGGTTACAGCTCCACTTCCTGCTTGAATTAAAAAGGCATCGGAATGCCCGTGGTAACAACCTGCAAATTTAATTATTTTTTCCTTCCCACTCGCCCCCCTTGCCAAACGCACAGCACTCATACAAGCCTCGGTACCGGAGTTAACAAAACGGATTTTATCCATATTCGGAACCATCTCAAGTGCTAAAGTAGCAATTTCAGTTTCCAATGCAGTAGGCATACCAAAAGAGGTTCCTTTATCTGCTCTTTGTTTAACAGCATCAATTACTGGAGGGTATGCATGACCTAAAATCATTGGTCCCCAACTCGAGATGTAGTCAATGAGTTGGTTTCCATCCGCGTCGAAGAGATATGCTCCCTTGGCACGTTCTACAAAAACTGGTGTTCCTCCTACCGATTTAAATGCACGTACTGGAGAGTTTACCCCTCCTGGAATTACAGCTTGGGCTTCTTTAAATAAACTACTACTTCTTTGATATTGCATATCTAAGGATTGGAAGGGATGTTAAGGGTTTGACCCAAATAAATTGTTTCGTCTTGGATTTTATTTAACTCGATAATTCCTTTAACAGTTACATTGTATTTCCTGGAAACAGAGTAAAGGGTGTCCCCTTTTTTTACTGTATGAATGCGTTGGATTTCAGTTTTCTTTTTTGACTTTTCAACCATTCGATATTTTTTATCAAAACGACTCAAATTAAAACGTTCAATGAGACTAATGAGTTTGTCGGGATATTTTGGATCAGTAGCATAGCCTGCCTTTTTAAGACCTTTTGCCCAAGCTTTATAATGACTGGTCTTGATATCAAACAAAAAAGCATAACGGCTTCGATCTCTTAAAAACAAAGAGTGGTCTCTGAATGAATTTTCTACTTTGTTATACACTCTAAAACACTCCGCTTTTTCATCGTCATCATGATAGATACGCTTACCGTTCCACCCTTTGTGACATTTGATTCCAAAATGGTTATTCCCCTCAACGGCAAGTCTTCCGTAACCCATTCCTGATTCTAAAATACCTTGAGCCAAAGTTATGCTTGCTGGGATCCCATAAGATTTCATCTCCTTTTGTGCTATGGGGGCGTAGCGTGCTACATAAGCGTTGATCTTGTCCTTATTCGTAATTATCTTGACTTGGGCATCTGACTGTAGGGTTTTTTCTTTAGTATTAACTTCTTTGGATATTTCTTTTTTTACAATAGGTTTTTGTCTTTCTTGTATCACTTTCTTAGATCCCCCACAAGATGTCAGGGATAAAACTGTAAGTGATAAAGCCATCATTCCCCATAGTTTAAAAGAGGGAGTCTCTTTTTTTTGAGCTGAAGGTTCATCGGTCTGATTCCTTGAAGTCCTCCACTGTGAATCACCAAAATATTCTTCCCCCATGACCATTTCTTTCTTTTAATAAGATCAAAAATACCAAAAAGCATTTTTCCAGTATAGATTGGATCCAATGGAATCTGATATTGTTGATAAAAATTATTCATAAAGACAATTAACTCTGCTGAAACTTTGGCATAGCCCCCAAATGTATAGTTTGATACTAGCCTCCAATTTTCTTTTTTGGTAAAATTTAAAATCGTGTTACTTACCTCAGGATTGTTTAAAGCATTAAATCCCAGAACAAATTGTTTTCTTGAGGCACTATTAATTAAGCCCGCTATAGTTCCTCCCGTTCCAACACAGCAGCAAATTGTATCAAACTCTTGATCCGCTTCTGTTAAAATTTCTTCACATCCTTTTACTGCCCACTGATTTGTACCTCCTTCAGGTAGTATGGCCAAATTTCTGGTTTTTGACCGAAGCTCTTTAACCAAAGACCCTTTTTCTTTTTCTCTGTAAACTGCTCTGGAAACAAACCTTAAATCCATACCTTGATTTTGACAAAAATTCATTGTACTACTTCGTTCAACTTTATTCTTCCACTCTTCTCCTCTCACAATACCTATTGTAGGAACATTACAAATTTTTCCTGCATAAGCTGTAGCTGCTAAATGATTTGAAAAAGCTCCTCCAAAACTCAAAACAGTCGGATTATCATTCAACAGATAATCTTCAAAATTGTATTTTAACTTTCTAAATTTATTCCCTGAAACCACGGTATGAATTAAATCTTCTCTTTTTACGGTAATCCTATGGCCTTCTAGAATGTCAAGAGATTGATTTGTACTACTTTTAACTATATTAAAAAAAGTCATGTTCAAAAATACATTAAAATGACACAGAGCCTACCTCCTTTAGAAGAAGGTGATTTCTATCTTTCCGAGGAAGGATATAAAGTTTTTACGGAACGATACCACTTGAAAAGAGGTTATTGTTGCCATAGTAATTGTCGACATTGTCCTTATGGATACGATCCTAAAAAGGGCTAAATTTTTCGGCATACTTTTTGAACACCTAAATTATTAATAAATTCATTTGATATGAGGTATGTAATTTTCTTTTTTGCGGTTGTCCTGATTGTTTCTTGTTCTTCCATTCGTGTATACTCTGATTTCGACAGCAGTATTGACTTTTCTCAATACAAGACCTACGCTTTTTTTAAACCTCAAATTAACAAAGTTGATATCTCAGATTTAGACAAACGTCGCATATTAAAGGCTATTGATCTTGAGCTTAGCACCAAAGGATTGTCTAAATCTGAAACACCAGATATTTTAATTGGATTTACCACTCATGCAAAAGAAAAGATTTACGTCAACAACTTCAGCAACTGGGGTTGGGGCTGGGGTTTCAATCCATGGCTTTGGGGACCTTCAAATAACACGGTAAGTACTCGAACGGAAGGGACCTTGTACATAAACGTGATTGACGGCGTAAGTAAACAACTTGTCTGGCAAGGAAAAGGTCGTGGGGGAATACAAGAAAATATGAAAAACAGAGACGATAGAATCGCTCTTTTTGTTCAAGAAATTATTGGAAATTATCCTCCCATTTCATCTGAAGGTCTCTAGGAAAAACAAGCTTCACGTGCAGCAGATATGGCTGCGGTAATACCTTCTGGATTTTTACCTCCAGCTGTTGCGAAAAAGGCTTGACCTCCTCCGCCTCCCTTTATATGTTTTCCAAGGTTTCGAACTATCGCACCAGCATCTTTTTGCTGAACACTGACCAATACTTTAGAAATATAGCAACTCAATAGGGCTTTCCCTGATTTTTTGGAACCTAAAACAACAATTACTCGTTCAAGTGATCCTCCCAATTCAAATGATAAATCTTTCATTCCTTGGGCATCAAGATCAACCTCTGCAGCAATGAAAGAAACCCCGTCAATCTCTTCAATTTTTGATTTGAGTTCATCCTGAAGTAACTTCCCCTTCAATTTTGACAGTATTGAAATTTCTTTCTTTAATTCCGTATTTTCTAACTGAAGCGATTCAATTGCTTTTAAAGGGTCTTGACTTTGCTTTAGGAGTTTGTTGACGTCATCTAAAAGTTCACTTTGTTTTTCGAAGTAAGTTTTTACTGCATCGCCTGTAATTGCCTCTATGCGTCGAATCCCAGCTGCGACAGCTCCCTCTGAAATAATTTTAAAATGCCATATTTCCAAAGTGTTTTTTACATGCGTCCCACCGCATAATTCAATAGACTGACCGAATTTTATAGTTCGAACAGTATCTCCGTACTTTTCTCCAAAAAGAGCTATTGCCCCTTTTTCTAAAGCTTTGTCGTAGGGAATATTGCGATCTTCCTCCAGATTAATATGCTCTTGAATCCTGGCATTGACAAATTGTTCAACAGCCTTAAGCTCCTCAGCACTCAGTTTTGAAAAATGAGAAAAGTCAAAACGAAACATACCAGAGTGCACCATGGATCCCTTTTGCTCTACATGGGTTCCTAAAACAGATCGTAAAGCCTGATGCATAAGGTGAGTGGCTGTATGATTGCAAGAGGTTCTTTTACGTTGCTTTTCATCTACTACAGCAGTAAAGCTAACGTCTAAATGATCCGGTATTGTTTTTGTTTGGTGAAGGATAAGGTTATTTTCTTTTCTAGTGTTGAGTATATAAAAAATATCCCCATTAGTTGATTGCAAATAGCCTTTATCTCCCACTTGACCTCCTCCTTCGGGATAAAATGGTGTTAAATTAAAAACCAATTGATAAAAATCACCTTCTTTAGCAGAGCTCATTTTTCGATATCGAGTAATCTTGACCTGGGTAGTTAAATGATCGTATCCAACAAACTCCTCAGCATCGTCTTCTCTAAGAATAACCCAATCTCCTACTTTAGAAGTCGCAGCAGCTCTAGATCTAGATTTCTGAGTTTCCATAGCCGAATCAAATCCTTTTTCATCTACATCAAATCCTCTTTCACTAGCAATCAGTCCAGTCAAATCAAATGGGAAACCAAAAGTATCATACAATTCAAAGGCTTTTACGCCGGGAATCGTTTTATTTTGTGTGTTTTTGAGGATACTCTCTAAAAGAAGTAAGCCCTGGTCTAAAGTTTTCAAAAACGAACTCTCCTCCTCTCGAATCACATTAAATGCCAATTGCTGTTCTTTCACAAGCTCAGGAAAAGCACTACTCATTTGCTTACTTAAAGTTTCTACAAGTTGATGAATAAACGGTTTTTTCTGATTTAAAAAAGTAAAGCCGTAACGAATTGCTCTTCTGAGGATTCTACGAATCACATAGCCTGCTCCATTATTACTGGGTAGTTGACCATCAGCAATCGCAAAATAAACAGTTCTTAGGTGATCAGCTATTACTCGAATTGCTCTATCTGTATTTTCAGTTTTACCGTAAATAGAATTGGTCAAGGTCTCTATCTCACGAATTAATGGTGTAAACACATCAGTGTCGTAATTGGAGTTTTTGTCTTGAAGCACCATACAAAGGCGTTCGAAACCCATACCGGTATCAATATGTTTTTGGGGTAATTTTTCAAGGCTCCCATCTGCTTTACGGTTGTATTCTATGAAGACTAAATTCCAGAGTTCAACTACATGAGGATGGTCTTTATTGACTAATTCTGCTCCAGGCGTTTTACTTTTTTCCTCTTCTGTGCGGATGTCTACGTGGATTTCAGAACAAGGACCGCAAGGACCTTGATCACCCATTTCCCAGAAGTTGTCTTTCTTATTGCCCAACAAAATCCGCTCTTCAGGTAAAATGGCTTTCCAAAAGTCATAGGCTTCTGTATCCTTTGAGATATTTTCATCTGGGGCACCTTCAAAAATAGTTACATATAATTTTGAAGGGTCAATTTTATAAACCTCAGTAAGCAATTCCCATGCCCATTGTATAGCTTCTTTTTTAAAATAATCCCCAAAACTCCAATTTCCGAGCATTTCAAAAAAAGTATGGTGATAAGTATCTATACCTACCTCTTCAAGATCATTGTGTTTCCCAGAAACACGTAAGCACTTTTGGGTGTCGGCTATTCTATTTGAGCTCGGCTTTGCATTGCCCAAAAAATACTCCTTAAAAGGATTCATTCCCGCGTTGGTAAACATTAAAGTGGGGTCATCTTTAATGACCATGGCCGCGGAAGGAACAATACTGTGCGCTTTTGAAGCAAAAAAATCTAAAAATTGCTGCCTTACTTCGTTGGATTTCATGCCTTTACTCCTATAAAATTAAAGTTGCTTATCTTTGCAACGGTTTTTAACTGATTTATCTCTTCCAAAATTGATAAATTTGAATGAGTATACAATTGATAATGCAAAAGAAAAGAAAATTTATAAAACTTTATGAGTAAAGTTAAATACTATTACGATCCTGATACGCTTTCCTATAGACCTATAGAATTTACCAACAAAAAGCGAATCTCGAATGTTGTACTTTTCATTCTTGCTTCTTTTGTCTTTGGCTTGAGTTCTTTGCTGATCCTACTTAACTCTGACCGGATCAATACTCCCGCTGAAATTAGTCAAAAAAGAGACCTTGAGAATTACGAGCTTCAATTTGAAATTTTAAGCAAAAAATTAAATCAGATTGAGGCGGTAGTTGAAAACATAGAGGAAAGGGATAATAACATTTACAGGGTTTATTTTGAAGCAAGTCCAATTCCTGAAGAACAGCGAAGAGCTGGTTTTGGTGGTGTTAATCGCTACAAAAACCTCGAGGGTTATGATAATTCTGATTTAATTATCAATGCAACGAAAAGACTTGATGTTCTATCTAAGCAAACAGTAGTCCAATCTCGATCTTTAGACGAAATCGAACGCCTGGCCGCAAATAAGGCAGAACTTATCGAAGCAATTCCATCCATACAGCCAATAAAAAATCAGGATTTGACGCGAATGGCTTCAGGTTATGGTTATCGCACTGATCCCTTTACTAAAAAAAGACGTTTTCACTATGGTATGGACTTTAGTGCACGTAAAGGAACTCCAATTTACGCAACGGGAAATGGTGTAGTAAAACGTGCTGACAACCGTTCATCAGGATACGGAAAACATATTCGAATAGATCATGACTTTGGGTACGTCAGTCTATACGCGCATTTGAGTAAATACAATGTTAGAAGAGGACAAAGAGTAAAACGTGGAGATATTATAGGCTATGTTGGAAATACAGGAAGATCTGTTGGTCCTCACCTACACTATGAAATTTTTAAAGATAAAAAGAGAATTAATCCGTTAAATTTCTACTACGGTAACCTCTCTCAAAAAGAATTTGACGCACTCCTTACTCAGTCCAGACTAGAGAACCAATCCATGGATTAAGATGCATATAAACCTTCCTGATAAAAGATATTATTCAATCGGTGAGGTTGCAAAAGCATTCAATGTTCAACCTTCTTTACTTCGCTTTTGGGAAAAAGAATTTAAAGAGATTCAGCCAAAAAAAAAGACCAGTGGTACACGAAAATATACCCCTGAAAATGTTTTAACACTCCAGTTTATTTTCCACTTGGTCAAAGAAAAGGGCATGACCCTAGAAGGAGCCAAAAAACAATTGCAATTGAGATCTAAGCCCGGCTCTAAAGAAGAGCTACTTGCTAAATTGGAAGGGGTAAAAGCTTCATTAATTCAGATAAAAGAAAAAATGTAAATTATTTTTTTCTAAAAAATATCTGTATCGGAATTCCCTTAAAATCATATATTGATCGCAATTTATTCTCTAAAAATCTTTTATAGGGATCCTTGACATACTGAGGAAGATTACAGAAAAAAGCAAACTGAGGATATGGAGTTGGCAGTTGAGTACAAAATTTAATTTTTACAAATTTTCCTTTGTATGCTGGCGGTGGAAATTTTTCGATAATGGGAAGCATCTGGTTATTAAATTCTTTGGTTGGAATTCTGTAGGAACGATTTTTATATAAGTCTACTGCCGTTTCTACAGCTTTAAAAATCCGCTGCTTGGTCAATGAGGAAATAAAAAGTATTGGGACATCGGTAAAAGGGGCAATTTCCTTCTGAATTGCCGCCTCAAATTGCTTGGCTGCGTTGGTGTCTTTTTCAACTAAGTCCCATTTGTTAACCAGTATAACAATCCCCTTATTATTTCGGTGAGCTAGCCAAAAAATGTTTTGAACCTGACCGTCAAATCCTCGTGTACCGTCAACAACTAATAGACAAACATCAGCATTTTCAATGGCACGAACAGAACGCATAACAGAATAAAATTCGATATCCTCTTTTACTTTAGACTTCCGTCTAATTCCAGCAGTATCAACTAGTTTAAAGTCAAAACCAAAACGATTGTATTGCGTATCTATACTGTCACGAGTAGTCCCTGCTATATCTGTAACTATATATCGGTCTTCTCCAATTAGTGCATTGATAAAAGATGATTTCCCAGCATTCGGTCGTCCGACAACGGCAAACCGAGGGAGGGCATCTTCCTCATTCTCTTGCTCTTTAGGGAAACTTTCAATGAGGTCGTCTAATAATTCTCCACTTCCGCTCCCGTTGATACTTGAAATAGGATAAAACTGCTCAAATCCTAAAGCGTAAAATTCTAAGGTGTTTTCCCTACGCAGTGCATTGTCAACCTTGTTAAGCGCAAGAAAAATTGGCTTTTGTGCTCGTCTTAACAACTGCGCCATGGTTTCATCCATACCAGTGACTCCATCAGTAGCGTCTACCATAAAAATGATGGCATCGGCTTCATCAATTGCCAAGTTAACCTGTTTGTCAATTTCTTTTTGGAAAATATCCTCGCTGCGTTCAACATATCCTCCTGTGTCAATTAACGTAAAGACACGTCCGTTCCAGTCCGATTTCCCATAATGACGATCTCGGGTAACCCCACTTACCGCATCAACTATAGCTTCACGCTTTTGAATCATCCGGTTAAAAAAGGTCGATTTTCCTACATTAGGTCTACCTACTATGGCAACGATACTGCTCATAAACTTTATTTAAGTGCAAAAATACTTTATTCTATGCAAGGGTTTGATTCTAATCATTAAAGATTTCAATAGCTTAGGTAAAGAATGAAATTTTGATCTATAAATTCTAATGTTAATGAGGTTGCACATCAAGTGATAAAGTTGTAAATTTACATTTCAAATCGCGAGGTAGAGCAGTGGTAGCTCGTCGGGCTCATAACCCGAAGGTCGCAGGTTCGAGTCCTGCCCTCGCTACTAAAACAATAAAACGGTTATACTATTATAGTGTAACCGTTTTTGATTTATATCTTTCAATGATTGCCAGGTGTAATTCATTTTTATCTTTAACATTTGCTA
>Ga0228630_1000430_pt1 | contig 18024 bp, 15 predicted proteins | sample 37DmetaG_FD_183038 | JGI IMG/M metagenome (GOLD analysis project Ga0228630, IMG submission 183038) | Seawater microbial communities from Monterey Bay, California, United States - 37D | ecosystem: Environmental > Aquatic > Marine > Coastal | place: USA: California | collected 2016-10-25 | reverse complement strand
GAATTTGAATCACGGTCAAACCGTGTGGCGCACTTGCTGCGGGACGAGGGATTGGGTCATCAAGACCATTACTCCATCATGATGGAGAACAATGACCGGTATTTAGAGTCCTGCGCCGCCGGCGAGCGCTCGGGACTTTATTACACCTGCATAAACTCGTTCTTAACAGCGGACGAGTTAGCCTACATTTTGACCAACTCCGAGTCTCAGGTATTAATTACCAGTGCTGCGAAATTGGAGGTGGCGACTGCCGCAGCGGCTCAATGCCCGAGGATAACCAAGGTGCTTGTCGTGGATGCTCAGGGGCCGTTGTCCGGACTGTTTGAGGACTACGCGTCTGCCTGTGCCCGATTTCCTGACACCCCGCTGACCGATGAACTGCTGGGCACCTCCATGCTCTATTCGTCTGGTACGACGGGGCGCCCGAAAGGCATTATCCGTCCCTTGCCTCAGCAGTCGCCAGAAGAAGCACTGCCGATGTACCAGTTTTTGAGCCAGCTTTGGCAGTATCGCCAAGACATGATCTATCTGTCGCCGGCCCCGCTGTATCACTCGGCACCCCAGGCTGCGGTGAACCTAACCATTCGTCAGGGTGGCACGGTAGTGATCATGGAGCGCTTTGATCCGGTGGAATACCTAGCCTTAGTGGAACGTTATCAGGTAACACACTCTCAGCTCGTTCCCACCATGTTCAGCCGCATGTTAAAACTGTCCGAGTCCGAACGCTCTGCTTCTGACTTGTCGTCGCTGGAAATCGCCATACACGCGGCTGCGCCTTGCCCAGTGATCGTCAAGCAGCAAATGATTGAGTGGTGGGGGCCGATCATCCACGAGTACTACGGAGCTACAGAGGGCCTGGGTTTCGCAGCCTGCAATACTGAAGAATGGCTGGCCCATCCGGGAACCGTGGGGAAGATCGTGTTGGGAGAGTTGTCTGTGCTGGATGATGACATGCAGCCCTTACCTCAGGGGCAGCCGGGCACGCTGTGGTTTACCAGCGCCAACGAGTTTGAGTATCACAACGACCCGGAAAAAACCGCAGAAAGCACGTCCTCGGATGGGGCTATGACGACGGTAGGCGATGTTGGGTATGTGGACGAGGACGGATTTTTATTCCTGACTGATCGCAAGACGTTCATGATCATTTCGGGCGGTGTAAATATCTATCCACAGGAATGTGAAGACCTGCTGATCGCCCATCCGAAAGTGGAGGATGCAGCGGTGTTCGGCGTGCCCAATGTGGATTTGGGTGAGGAAGTTAAGGCAGTTATTCAGACTCGCCCTGGTGTGGACGAGGACGAGACTCTGAGTCAGGAGCTTTTGGCTTACTTAGGAGAGCATTTGTCTCGCCAGAAGATTCCGCGATCCATCGACTACATTGATGAGATGCCTAGGCTGCCTACGGGTAAGCTGTACAAGCGTCTGCTTCGGGATAAGTATTGGGGCGACGGTCAGTCCCGAATCGTCTAATTCTTTGGCAGACCTTTGGATTTTTGGTTCGAAGTTTTACAGAGATAGTGCAACGGCAGGCGCGCGTGTTGTCTAGTAGCCGGGTGACCCGGGGCACCGACATGCGGCTACTCCTGATAGTTCGCACCAATCTCCAACTCAGCAGATAAATTGATCAAGGCTTTTGGCTCGCCGTCGAGGACGACGGGTTCGTACTCGGCCCGAGAAAGAAATTTATTGAGCATAGCCAAATGGGTTTCTCGAGTCTTTTTACTGGTCACCCCCTTGGGTTCGCCTTCGAGATATTCACCGTCCATCAATGTGGCTTTGCCCTCTGCGGAAATGGCGTACCGGTAGCGATAGCGCATGTTGTAGCCCTCTGCAAAGGCGAGGCGTTTTACTTTTTTTGGTAAACAATAGGTGTTGCGGCACAAGGCCTCCCGTTCCTCGTAGCCTGCTGGCCAAATTCGCATCGCGCATTCGTTTCCCTCACAGGCCAAGCAGGCTTTGGCAAAGCGCTGGCGGTTTGCCTTGGCTATTTTCAAGCCGTCCCGGGTTAAGGGTTTGACCTCACAAGCAAAGCTCGGCAGATTTTGTGGAAACGCGCTCGACTCGGCATAGGTAAGCTCAGACATGAACCCACCAAGTGCTAGGAAGCCAAGAACTATCTGTAATCGTCTCAAAGCGGCACTCGAACATTAGCGACACACACCTGTGCCGGTAGCCGCATTGTCTACCGGTATCGAGAGAAAAAGCTGTGATCTAACCTACAGATTTGAGGAATGGCGTAATACAGCGTCGGACAGGGCCATGTCCTCGATCTCAGCTTGGCTGTAGCCCAACTCCAACAAAATCTCGTCAGTGTGCTCGCCGAGGGTTGGGGTATGGGTATGGAGGTTGCTCGGTGTTCGAGCGAATTGGGCTGCTGGTCGCGGAGTTCTCACCAAGCCTGCGATTGGGTGTTGGTAAGTTAGCAGCGCACCCATGGCGTTAACCTGCGGATCCTCCAGGACCTCTTCCCGGCTGTTGAGTCTGGAGTAGGGTACGTCTTCGGTTTCGAAGCGTTGGCAGAGTTCGTCGGTGGTGAATTTCGGGTAAGCCTCGTCCATTAACTCGCGTAGCTGCAGCCTATACTCTAAGCGCGAGGCTGCGCTTTGAAAGCGCTCATCATCAACGAGTTCGGGCAACTCCAAGGCTCTAAATACGCCAAAGAATTCAGACTCCTGTACTGGCATGCTGGCAATCCAACCATCCTTTGTTTCGTGCAGGAATACCGAATGATCCAAAGGCGCGACTGGCTCAATGCCGTCATCCATGAACGTGAAGTTGTTCATCGTATCTGGCCACAGAAAGGATAGGGCAGCATCCAACATGGAAATGTCCACTCGTTGACCCTGTCCGGTGCGTTCAGCGCTGAACAGGGCTGCAACAATGGCCTCCGCGGCCGTTAGCGAGGTGACCTTGTCGCAAATCAGGCTGTTAACCATTTCGGGCTTGCCATCCACCCGCAGAGCGGTGAATCCAGATACAGCCTGAATTACCGCGTCATAAACTCGGCGGTTAGCATAGGGGCCAGTAGCGCCCACGCCGTTTATGGACGCGTACACTAGCTTCGGCTGAGCGTCTTTAAAGACGTCGTAACCCAAGCCCAAGCGATCCATCACGCCCGGGCGAAAATTCTCCAGCACCACGTCCGCAGATTGAATTAACTTGATGGCGGCGGCTTTGCCGGCCTCGGTTTGCAGGTTAAGGCTGATGCCCCGTTTGTTGCGATTCATGCTGGTGAAGGCGCTGGCCATGCCACCGCTTTGAGGGTAGCCCTTGCGCATTAGATCGCCGGTGAATGCTTCAACCTTGATCACATCGGCGCCTTGGTCTGCCAACATGGCCCCTGCGATGGGTCCAGAAAAAATCGCGGAAAAATCAGCCACGCGAATACCGCTCAGTGGCCCAGTGCGGTTGCCGTCCAGTTTTATGTGTGTATCCACAGGGTTCCTCCCAGACCTTTCGGGTAATACGAATCTAACCAAGAGTAGAACAACACCTGCTCGGGAAGAAGCGCTTTTCATGTGCAAAAGAAAACGCTTAAGGTATCGGCATGGGTTTGGCCGCCTGACGAATAGTGCAATGGTGGTGCTACCAAGCCTTCGATAGTAGGTGGGCATTGACCTATGCCACTTGCTGATCTGTTTGTTTGAAAATGGAGAAAACCAGTGTCCTATGCCCATCCAGAGTTTCTGATTAGCGTTGATGAACTTGACGAGCAGCTTGCCGACCCGTCTCTGCGTGTCTTTGATACATCAGTTTTGCTGCACCCAACCGACGGTGGCTATCGATCGGAGCCTGGGCGGGAGCGATACCTCAAGGAACATATTCCCGGTGCCGGCTTCATTAATTTGACCCAGGACTGGTCCAACACCCAGTCCGGCTTTAACAATACCCTGCCCAGTGTTGAGGCCTTGGCTCAAGCCATTGGCGCTGATGGTATCGGCAACGACAACTTGGTGGTGCTGTATTCCTCCAGTCACTTGATGTGGGCAACACGGGCCTGGTGGTTGTTGCGTTATGCAGGCCACACCAACGTCAGGGTGCTCAACGGTAATTTGGGAGCCTGGATTGCCTCCGGCAGGGCCACGCAAGCTGGGCAGGCTAGATATCCGACTACTTCCTTCACACCAAACCCGTTGTCAGAATTGTTTGTTGATACACAAGACATGGCTAAGGGAATGGCCGATTCAGTGTGCACAATTAACGCGCTGTCGCCGGCCTTGTATGAGGGAACCGGGGACTTCTTTTACGGTCGCCGAGGGCATATTCCCGGCAGCAAGTCCGTGTACTTTGCCGATATTTTGCGAGATGAGTTTTTTCTGCCGGCGGATGAACTGAGGGAGATCTTGGAATCCCAACAAATGTTGAGTGCGACTAGAACGCTGATCTATTGCGGTGGCGGTATCGCAGCAACCTTGGACGGTTTTGCCTGCATGTTGCTAGGACAGTCAAATGTCGGGGTATACGATGGTTCTATGTCCGAGTGGGCGTCGGATCCATCCTTGCCCCTGAACACAGGCAAGGCACCCTAGCGTCCGGCGGTTGATCCTGTGTCGATTGGGCACTATTGGTTGGGTGGAAAGGGCAGTCACGCCGCTAGGGTAGGCGCAAGGGCAAGAGTGTGGAGACCGAGTATGGTTTGGACTGACGTGCTAAAAGTCTATCTGCGGCAACTGCGTTGGATCACAGACCGGTTTGCCGCTCAAGATTGCCTCACCATGGCCGGCTCCTTAACGTTTACTTCCATGCTTGCCTTAGTGCCGGTGATGACGGTTATTTATCTTGGGCTGGCCTACTTACCCCAATACGCCTCTCTGGCCGTCGACGTCGAGAGTTTCATTTTTCAAAACTTCGTGCCCAACAGTTCGGCGCAAATACAGGCGAAACTCAGCGAATTTGCGGGAAGAGCAGAAAACTTGACGTTTTTTGGTTTGATCAGTTTGGCGGTAACGGCCTTCATGCTGATTTTAAGCATCGAAAAGCAATTTAATGCGATATGGCGCGTCCCGACGCCAGCCTGGGGCGGCAAGCGGGTGGCGCTACTGGTTGGTGTGCTGACGGTTGGGCCGTCGTTGGTCCTAACGGGCTTGTGGATCTCCACTTTGATACTGTCATTGCCTTTGATATCGGATGTGGACAGCCTCGTTGAGGCGGCTAACGTCTTGCAATACATGCCAATTGTTTGCCTATTTCTTGTCTTTGGCTTGTTGTTTAAAACAGTGCCCAACACCCGGGTGAGTTGGTCTAACGCTGCCTTGGGGGGCATGGTCACTGCCGCTATTTTCAAGTGCGCTTTTTCGCTCTTCGCGTGGCTCTCCAGTTACTTTGTCTATGACGCCATTTACGGCGCCCTAGCAGCCTTGCCGGCCTTTTTGATTTGGCTATTTTTGGTGTGGGTGATCTTACTCTTCGGCGCTGTTTTCGTTTGTTACTTGGGGCAGATCGAACAAAAAGTCTGAGCTGCTCTTGTTTTTTGCTTGCTCGACGGCTCAGCTTTTCGCCCACCGATTCAGTTTTATTTCCTTATTTAGGTCCAAGCACGCGGACAGATCATCCTGATCTCAGGAAGTCGATTAGCCAATCTTTTTGTGTTTACGCGGGTATTAACTAATGGTTAACATTGGGCGGAACAGGGCGAGCCGTAGAAAGAGGTTTGTCCGACCAAAATAATAATTCCTTACCCAAATTTAGAGAGACAAAAATGATATCGAGAATCTTCTCCGCTTGTGTGTTGGCTGCGCTCTTGAGTGTCGGTAGCGCTAGCTGGGCTGAAACCTTTTCAGGACAGGTGGCCGGCGTGGGCGAGGTGGATGTGGAGCTGGTTGTTCGCGGAACGCCAAAGTTCCCGCGACGCGCTAAGTCCTACGGTGTCAGCGGTGCAGTAGTGGTCCGGTTTTCCGTCGATGCCGAAGGCAATGCCATTAGCCCTGTGATTGTAGAATCAAAGCCCCGGCGAATGTTCGATCGGTCTGCTATGCGTTACATGGAAACCCTGAAATTCAAGCCCGTTGAGGTAGATGGAAAGGCCACAGAGGTGAAAGACGTCTTGATGACGGTGGCTTACGTTCTAGAGGGCTAATCCGAAACCGCGTTCAAAAACAAAAAATGACACAAGAACAATAAATAACTATGTCTATACGCAACAAATTGCTCACGCTGCTCATCACCGGGTTTGCTGTTCTTCTCTCCATCTTCTTTGCGTCGACCCAGACGTTGAATTCCGCAGCTAAAAACTTTACCTCGGATTCCTTAGCTCAAACCTATAGCGCCGCTTGGTTGTCCGCATCGGATGCACAGTTCGAACGCTCGGTGGAGCAATTTGACCCCGAGTTAGGTGCGCCGGAAATTGTGCGTTACTGGGATCCCTATGAGAACGCTTTTGACGACAGTGGTGAGGCGAACCCTCTGGTAACAGCCCTGGAATCCGATCGCCCAGATCTGGCGGTGGATTACTTTGATACGTTGTTTGCCGAGGCCATTGACTTAGAGCAGATAAGCTTTGTTATGGCGTACACCACAACCGGTCGACAAGTGTACTGTCTGTCCGGTTTGTTTTTGCATGGCGCAGACCCCTGCGGCAAGAACGCTCGACCAGATTTCTTTTTAAACTTTGACAGTTTTCTGCGGGATGCGCTGCAAAGCCCAACCCGTAATATCGTCCGAATTACCGATACTGCAGGGGAGAAACCACTGTCAATTAATGATTCTCTGTCCTTTGGTGTGATCAATGCGGATGAAGAGTCTGTGGCCTTAGTGGTTGTAGGCAGAAACTTGGTGGACAACCTAGAGCTGTTCAGTGAGGACTTTGAGGTGCGTTTGGCGATACGCTCAAATGGTCAAAGCATCAGCCTAGACGACTACTATGACGACGGTGGGGCAGATTCAACTGAATATGGAGTTTCGAACCTGCGTAAATTGGTAGCGGAAGGGGAACTTCTCTCGAACGAATCCTCAGACGCCACGTTCAGTGAGATCGTGACGGACTTGGGCGTTTCGATCACTTCCATCCCGCTGAGCTATCAGGCCACAGCAAAAGAAATCAGTTTGATGATCTTTAAAGATCAGAGCGCAAGCATCCAACAACAGCAGCAAACCTCTTTCAATACCTACGCGAGTCTTGGTGTTGTGGTGCTGCTGGTGATTGGCGTGATCTTAGGACTGACCTGGGGCGCATTTGGCCAGATTAAGGTAGCCATCGATGTACTGCGAGGCATGGCCGAAGGGGACTTAAAGGCAGAGATGCCAGAGCGAAATCGCATTTTGGCGTCAGACAACGACGAAGTCGGGCGCCTCTCTGGTGCCATCGATCAATACCGAGTCAAACTGCTCGAGGCAGAAGAGCAGCGTGTCGAGCGATCTCGTAGACGTATCGAGCGCGATAACCTGATGTTTGAAAAGATGGAGACGTTAGCGTCTGAACTGGAGGGTGGGGCTAAAGAACTGATGCTCAGCGACATTGAGCATATGCGTCATGAAGTCGATACCGGCGATGATCAAGCCAAGGAGCGGGCCTCCATTGAATTGATGGGGGTCGCATTTTCGCGTATGTCTGACGAGGTGACGTCGCTAATCAATGCTCGTACCGAGGAGTTGGTTCGTACTCGTGACGAAATCGATAGTTCCATTCGCTACGCAGCTCGGCTACAGAACGCCCTATTACCTAAACAGTATCCCGGGGACATCTCGTTCAAGGTACACTGGCGGCCTCGCGATTTAGTGGGCGGGGATATTTACTTTATCCATAGCCTGCCGGATCGAGTCTATATCGCCGTAGTAGATTGTACCGGTCATGGTGTTCCTGGTGCGTTCCTGTCCATTATTGCTCGCTCGGTCTTGGAAAGAGCCATTGATGAACACGAAATACAAAACGCTGGCGATTACCTAACGAAGGCTCATGCCTTAGTTATGGAGACTCTGAGCCAGCAAGACAGCGCTAACGAAAAAATTGATGAAGGCTTCGACGGCGGTGTTTGTATTTATCATAGAAAAGAGCGGCGCTTAGAGTTTGCTGGCGCCAAGTCATCGTTATTTCGGGTTAATGCCAGTGGTGCATCCGAGATCAAAGGGGACCGTAAGTCGGTTGGCTCCTCTCGATCCGGTGGTGCATTTCAATTCAACACGCATTCCATCGAGAACCCAGAAGGGGCCTTTGTGATGCTAACCGACGGAATCACCGACGTTATGAGCGCAGAGGATCGGCCTATCGCATTTGGGCGGCGCCGAGTGTTGCGGACACTACAGAATGCTACTCAGACCACTCCAGATGGTTTGGTGAGCAATATCATGACCAATGTGGATCTTTACCGAGGCGGTGCGCCGTATCGGGACGATCTGACGTTGTTGGCATTCTCGATCAATGGGGATGATGAAATTGTCGTTAATGAGGCTGAGGAAGGGTAATGATGGAACAAGCAGCGACCCAGCGGACTCCGCTGATTGAAATCAACGAAGCGGTCTGCCGTATGGTGGGAGAGTGCTATCCAGAGAACATACAAGAGTTCTCAGCACCAGTGATGGAATCGCTTAGATCCATGGTGCCAGAAACGGGCTCCTTTACAGTGGAGTTGGAGCTGTTTTACTTCAATAGTTCCTCCGCGAAGTTCTTTTTTGATTTTTTTGAATTTTTCGAAGAAAAAGCGGCAGCGGGTTTGACCGTCAAGATCAATTGGAACTACCGAGCCGACGACGACACGATGCTCGAAGCTGGTGAAGATTTTTCGGAAGACGCAGAGTCCTGCCAGTTTGAACTGGTCGAAGTCGAGGTACCAAACGACGTCGAGTCCTAGTGACTAGCGTTCATAGCTGGTCTTCATCGCCTCGGAATCCATTGGAGATAAATCCATGATCAACGACGAAACTCTTGAGCTTCATAAGTTCATGCAAACTCGGCGGACGCTCTTTTGCTACTCCGGCCCCTTATCAGAGGACCTGCTAACATCCATCTCTAACCCGGTGCGACAGCAATTGTCGGAGTCAGATTCTGATGAGGGCGTAGCGAAGCGGGTGTTTGGTGTTTTCATCGAACAAGCCCAAAACATAATTCGTTATGCGACGCTGCGGGCGGATACCGGTGAGGGCGTTGGTACCATTGCTATCAGTGTCACAGAGGACGATGGGTTTCTGATTGAGGCGGTGAACGCCATCGATTCCACCAAACGCACGGCCTTAGAAAGCACGCTGTTAGAACTGAGCATGAAAGACGCTAAAGAACTGCGCAAAATGTACAAAGAACGGCTGCGCAGTGGTCCTCCTGAGGGATCAAAAGGCGCGGGTCTGGGCTTTATTGAGATGGCGCGTAGAGTCCAGCGCTTCGAATTCGAAATTGCCGATACGGAAAATGGTCCGGTCTTTGTGTACCGAGGCTACGTCTCGTAACTAGCCCAGCGCCGCTGAATCGACAGCGCTGTTAGATGCTATCCCGGTATCCGCAACCGGGATTTAAAGCAGGGATTCCTGGGCCGATTCTTCTTTGATTTTCAAGTTGAGCTTTTCTACAGCTTCCTCGAGAGATGCTCGGGCGGCCTCCAGTTGTGCTGGCGTTAACTGACTGATATCCGTATTTACCATGGAGTCGCCGATTTCCAGCGACAGGCGGGATGACAGATCGGCATCACCGCTGACAGGGCGAAATGTTCGCACCATGCCAAGTCCTTTGGCATGGATGGTTTCTCCCTCCTGGCAGGGAATGCGATCGCTGACTAAGGAGTAGGTATCGAAGGACATAAGAATGTCGCCGTTATCCGCTGCTGTCTCAAGGCGGGAAGCCGTGTTCACGCCAGAGCCAACGGCCGTGTACTCTAAACGCAGGTCACTGCCAAAATTACCCACAGTAGCGAAGCCCGTGGCAATTCCGATCCGCATTTCCAAAGGTTCCTGCAGACCGTGGTGGTGCCAATGATGCTGCATGTCTTTAAGAGTGCGCTGCATTTCCATGGCCATGTTAACGCAGGCTATGGCGTCTTCCTTGACCCCCTTGGTATCGGGGTCCCCAAAGAAGAGCATAATCGCGTCGCCAATGTACTTGTCGACGGTAGCACCGTAGCGAAGGGCGATTTCCGTCATGGTGCCCAAATACAGATTTAATATTTCCGTAACGTCTTCCGACTCCAGATTTTCCGCGATGGTAGTGAAACCACAAAGGTCTGCGAAAAACACCGTTAGCTTTTTGCGCGAGCTAACCCGAGCAACGGCTTTGTTGCCGCTAAAAATGGACTGGTACAGTTGGGGTGATAGGTACTTGGACAGCTGGGTAGAAAGCCCCTCTAACTGCCGATTAGTTTCTTGGGCTTCTTGGGACAACTCGGTCAGTCGCTTTTCACTTTTGTCGCTCAGCTTGATAATGCGTCGCGTGGTTTTCAGCAACTTTTGGTATTCCTTGGTTAGCTTTTGATGATCCGCTTGTGAAGCATTCTCGGATTCAGACAGCGCCAATGCGCTTTCTAAAACGGAAGTTTCGTGGTCAAAAATATCCCCAGAACTCATTCGCGCGTCCTTATTATTTTGTGAAAAAAGGTACCAGAACCGGCGAGCAAAATGTACCTTGCACTATGCAAGTATCTACTTAGACACGCTCATCGGGTAGGGATTTATGGTGCTTTTTGTCGAGGTGTGGGCATCCTGTCTGCAATCATGTGACCCCAAAAGGTATTTAGGAAGTTAAGGGTCTAGGTAAATCAAGGGAGGGGACCAATGGATTTAGGCATCAACGGAACCGGGCTAGTGCAAAAAGCCTCAATTGCAGCGGTGACAGAAAGTGCGCGACAGGCCAAGGCCGATGGTTTTAGCCACTATTGGTTGGCAGAACACCCCACTGGGGGTTTCGATGCCATCACGGTGCTGGCCATGGTTGGTGCACAAGTGCCGGATATTGAGCTGGGCACGGCCATCGTACCCACATTCCCTCGTCATCCAATGACGTTGGCTGGGCAGGCCCTGACTGCAAGCAACGCCATGGGTGGAAACTTCACCCTTGGCATCGGGCTGTCTCACGAACCGATGATGGCTCAGCTGGGGCTGGCTTTTGAAAAACCCATTCGTCACCTACGTGAGTATCTGAGCATTTTGATGCCCTTACTGCACAGTGGCGCTGTGACCTTTGATGGGGAGCTGTTGAGCTGTACGGGACAATTCTTTCAACCGCCAGAACGCCCCGTGCCCGTGCTTGTAGCAGCGTTGGGACCCCAAGCCCTTGGTGTGGCCGGGCGGTTAGCGGACGGTACAACCCTTGCCTGGGTGGGGCCGAAGACCGTAAAAGAGCACATCGTGCCGCGAATCAGTGAGTCTGCGGCTGCCAGTGGGCGTCAACGGCCGCGCATCTTGGCCACGCTGCCAGTGTGCGTAACTGAACAGCCGGAAGTCCTGCGGCAGTCTATTGGCCGAGGGTTGTCCATGTACGGCAAGCTGCCATCCTATCAAGCCATGTTTCAGCGCGAAGGCGTCCACGGCCCGGCGGATTTGGCCATCGTTGGTAGCGCCGAACAGGTGAAAGAAGAAATCGCCGGTTTGGCCGAGGCTGGTGTGACGAGTTTTGCGGCGTCCGAATACTGTTTGACGCCTCAAGAACGAACCGATACTCGGCAGACACTGCTGAAACTAATTGGAGAGGTGTGATTTGGAACTGCAAACGCTGGAGGCCACGGCGAGTCAGGAAGACGTTCTTCAGGCGCTGGAAGTTGCCGGTGCGGTGATCGTGAAAGACCTGATCAGCGAGGATGTTGTTGGGCGTTTTGAATCAGAGGTACGGCCTTTTATCGATCGGACGCCAACGGGCCGAGACGCATTTTCCGGCAAGGGCACCAAGCGCACAGGTGCCTTGGCCGCCCGCTCGGCAACCTGCCGGGACCTGATACTGAACGAGTTGGTCCTGGGCGCTGCCGAGCAGTATTTGCAGCCGTTTACACGGAAGATTTTGCTGCACTTGACCCAAACCATTGAGATTCATCCGCACAGTCCAGCCCAAGAAATTCATCGAGATCGATACGCTTGGGGTTCCTATATGCCACGGGATATCGAGCCCCAACTGAACACGATCTGGGCCATAACCGATTTTACAGAAGAAAATGGCGCCACCCACTGTGTGCCAGGAAGCCACCGCTGGGACTGGAAGCAAAAGGCACAGCCAGATCAGATTCGCCAAGCTGTGATGAGCAAGGGCTCTGTCTTTTTCTACGGCGGCAGCGTCTTACACAATGGCGGGGCAAATCGCTCGGATCAGCCTCGACTGGGATTGAATTTGACTTATTGCCTCGGCTGGCTGCGTCAAGAAGAAAACCAGTATTTGTCCTGTCCGCCGGAAGTGGCAAAAGACTTGGACCCCAAACTTCAAGACTTGCTGGGCTATACCCAGGGCGAATATGCGCTGGGTTATTATTCTGATCCCTTCGATGAAACCGGCGCTCTGGAGGTCGCGCCGCCAGAGCGGGCGGTCAAAGCCGCGGTTAAGAGCATCGCCCTCGGCGGTCTGCCGGATTAATTCGACTCTGGCTTTGGGCGCTGGCTATCGGTAATCAGCGCTCTTAGCATGGCGATGGTCATCAGAGCCATGACAACCGAGAAGGGTAGAGCACCGATGATCATGGCCGAACGCAGGGCATTCATGCCTCCAGCGCTGAGCAAAGCGCCTATGAGGACAGTAAAGATGATTCCCCAGATGATGATGTGATGAGTGCCTTTTTGGCTTTGACTGCCGCCGGAGGCTAGGGTGTTGATGATCAAAATGCCCGAGTCGGCAGAGGTAACCAGAAAGGTAAGTAACAGCACCACCACTACCGCAGAAAGTGCCACCGCAAGACTGGGCGAGAGCATCAAATTGATGGTGGCAAACAGCTGCGCAGAAATGTCCGCATTAACGATACTGCCATTCGCGACGCCCTGCAGTTCCAGGTCGATGGCTGTGGCTCCCACAAAGGCTAGCCACGTCAGGCAAATGATGGCTGGCATGATAATGGCCCCGAGCACGTATTCGCGAACGGTACGACCCTTTGAAACTCGCGCAAGGAACATACCCACAAACGGCGCGAAGGCGATCCACCATGCCCAATAAAAAATATTCCAAGCCCCTTGCCATTGCTGCAGCGAAGCGCCGATTTCAGTACTGGCGTCATTCCACACGGTGACGGACATGGCCGGCAGGGCTAGCAGATAGTCCCAAATCGCGTATCCGAAGGTAGTGATCGCAAAGGCCGTAGAGCCAAAGACGATGAAGAAGGCCACAAGAAAAATAGACAGTCCCATATTGATATTGGACAGCCATTTTATGCCGCGCTGGATGCCAGACATGGCAGATAAACAAGAGGCGCAAACGATAAGAACCAGTCCTAGAACCTGTGCCGCCAATGTGGGCTTGCCTGCGGCGTCTACAAGAACCTCATATGCGCTGATGTTGTAGAGGCCTGCGGCGAATTGAGAAACCCCGTAGCCGATGGTTACCCCAAGCCCGATCAGCGTGGCCAAAATGGCAGCTATGTCTACCCCATGGCCCAGCCACCCCGACAGAGATTTACCGAACAGAGGTTGCAAGCCGGATCGGATGGTCAGCGGCAAGCCCTTGGCATAGCTCAAGTAACCCAAGGAAATCCCCACAACACCATAACAGGCCCACGGCGTCAGCCCGTAGTGCAGGAGCGCCCACTTATAGGCATTGCGGACGTTGTCGGCGTCCAATGGCGTGCTCAGTCCCTGTATCGTTTCGGGATTGTTGGCGAAGTGAAAGATGGGCTCTGCGGTTGAGTAGGTCAGCATGCCGATGCCGATGCCAGCGCCAAACATCATGGACAGCCAGGTAAACATCGAGAACTCCGGTGTATCACCGGCCTTGCCTAGGACCAGCTTGCCTGTCTTGGGCCAAATGGCGACGCCCAGGCACGCGACACCGAAAAAAGCGGTGGCGTAGATATACCAGCCGCCAAAGGAGGCCGTTGACCAAGTCTGCAGACTCATCAGTTGATCCCCGGCCAGTTCCGGGGACATGGCGACCCACAAGATCAAGGACAAAATAACGACCTTAGGGACGGCGGCGACCCATATGTTAAAGCCTTGATAAAAACCACCGGTTTGGGTGGCGATGGAAACATCGGCCCGAGACAACTGGGTCATATAACTCCCTTACTCTGTTTGGGTACTTTGTCTTTAAGACTTTGTTGGCGCTGGGAAGACCTAGGAGGGGTCTGCAATCTTCAGTAATTGTTTGCCGAGGTTGGCGCCGGTAAACAGACGTTGCAGTGTATCGGGGATGTTGTCGAAACCTTCCTGCAGATCTATCTGATATTTCAGCTCGCCAGCACCAATCCATTTCAGCAAATCGCCGATGGCTTCGGCGGCTCTTGGCATATAGTCTAGGACGATAAAGCCTTCCATGCGCGCTCGATTGGTGACGATGTTCATCAAGTTTGTGGGGCCGGGTACCGGCTCGGTGGCGTTGTAACCGGATATTCCCCCGCACATGACGATGCGAGCTTTTAGATTGATGTGGTTTAACGCGGCTTCCAGGATTTCACCGCCGACATTGTCAAAGTACACGTCAACCTTGTTCGGGCATGTGGCCTTGATTTGCTCGCTAACGTTGCCCTGTTTGTAGTCAATGACATCGTCGAAGCCTGCTTCCTCTTTCAGCCAGGCGCACTTTTCCGGTCCGCCGGCGATACCAACCACCCGGCAACCTTTGATTTTGGCGATTTGCCCGGCAACAGAGCCCGTGGCGCCAGCGGCCCCAGAGACCAGTACGGTTTCTCCCGCTTGGGGGGTACCTAAATCTAAAAGGCCAAAGTAGGCGGTCAGGCCGGTAATACCCAGCACCGACAGCATCATTTCAGGTGTTACGCCATCAGGTAGCTTGGTCAGGCCCATGGGCCCCTGATTCGGGGCGGCGATCACGAAGTCCTGCCAACCGCCAGTAGTTTGAACTAGGTCGCCAACGGCAAAATCGGCGTGGCGTGAGTCTGCTACCTGACCGATGGCCCCAGCGCGCATGGGTTCACCGATGCCCACCGGAGGTAGGTAGCTTTCTCGATCCTCCATCCAGCCTCGCTGAGTTGGATCGAAGGATAGATAAAGGTTTCGGACTAAGACCTGTCCGTCAGCCGGTTCTGGAATGGGATTTTCGGCGTACTCAAAGTTATCGCGGGTAACAAGTCCGGAAGGGCGTTTGGCCAGCAGCCATTGGCGATTTGTGTTCACGGCATCTTTTCCTTTTTATGGCAATGAATTGGGCGGAGTCAGCGGCTCTTAGTGGCGTCGAAAAACTCATGCACGAAAGCAGGCTATCGATTCAATCACTGGAAGCAAATTCGTTTTGGTTTCCCATGATTTTACTCGACTCCGCCATTTAGTCTTTCTGATCGGCTAGGCGAACGCCGCTGTGGAACAAGGTGGAGCGAGCACTGTACTTTCAAGGGTTCAGTATGGCTGACCGATTCATCAAAGCAACGGCTCTGGCAAAAGGGAGTGCCCCTAGGCTGATCAGGCAAACACTACGGTACGTGGACCATTAGGTAACACACGATGACGCACATGCAGTTTGACCGCTCGTGCCAGCACGGATTTCTCGAGATCTCGGCCAATCTCCATCATGCCTTTGGCATCCATGGCATGGTTTACCCGCGCCACATCCTGTTCAATGATGGGGCCTTCATCGAGGTCGGCCGTCACATAGTGGGCGGTGGCGCCAACGATCTTAACCCCGCGCGCAAACGCTTGGTGATAGGGGCGCGCGCCTTTGAAGCCGGGTAAAAACGAGTGATGGATGTTGATGATCGGACAGGGTGAGTTAAGGCATAAGTGCTCAGATAGAATCTGCATGTAGCGGGCCAAGACCGTCAGGCCTACTTGTCTGTCGCGCATGATCGCTAACAAGTGTTCCTCGATGGCCGGTTTGTCGATGTTTTTGGTGTCCAAGTGCTCAAAGGGGATGCCGTATTCCCTAGCTAGGCGCTGGGCATCGCCCAGATGATTTGAAGCAACGCCGACAATTTCCACTTCTAATTCGCCGCTGCTGTGTCTATGGAGCAGGTCCGCGAGACAGTGGGTCCACTGTGAGGCCAGTAGCAGCACCCGGGTCTTGGTTGAATCACTGTAAAAACTCGACTCCATATGCAAGTCCTTGGCTATCGAAGCAAAGGCAGATGATAGGCTCTCACTGGTTTCATTGGCGCTGTCTACGGTGAAGGCAACGCGCATAAAAAAACGGTCAGACTCTTCGTCATCGTATTGGGCGCTTTCCGTGATGTTGGCTCCGCGCTCAAACAAAAAACGCGAAACTTGGTAAACGATGCCGATTACGTTGGGGCAGTGCAAAACAAGGGTGAAGCGATTCAAGGTCTATTCCTTGTGCGGTGTTAAGTTTGGATGCGAGGGGCTGGATAAGCCTGAGCGCTGGTGGGGCCCGGGCAGGAATGCATGATAAACGAATCATCGAGAAGTGGAAGTTTGTGCGGCGAAAGCCTGCTCAGTCTGGCTTGAAATTGCCCCGCAGATTCTGCGGGGCCAGTGGTTACAGTCTAGTTTCGGGTTTGCTCTACCATCCACAGCTCTCTGCCGTGGCAGTCGACAATGGTCTCGTAGCGGGCAAACAATGCCCCTGTTTCTTCGCCGCCAAAGAACTCCATCATCGATTGACCCATGGATTCTAGGTTTGGAAAAGCGGTCGCGACCACCACATCTGCGCCTTCTAAATCACTGACGAAGTAGGGTGTCCAGAGCCACGATCGGAAATTGCCGTTTTCCATGTTGTCCGACAAGCCGTTGAAGTCCTTGTACCAGTCCCGCAGGTCCGCAATGGATTTGCCTTCCTGGTAGTTGCAAACCCAAAGTTCCACTGCCGATTCGTCAGTATTGGTTGGCTTGCTGTGATCATCTGCCAACGCTGGCGCCGCTAGCAAAGCCAAGATTAGAGTTGCTATTGATTTCATCAGAGGTCCCTTTTGTTGTTATTGGTGCTAAAGATTGATCTAAATCGCCGGCTGGGACAAGAACGCCCATGGGCAGCTGATGAAACTAAGCACAGTTGAAAGGGTTCAAATCTAGTTAGCGGCTTCTATGCGGTGACTGAGACTTTAGGACGCCTTGTATCGCTCACGCCTGTGGGCGTGGTTATTTTGCTCGACTCTGATATGTTCAGGGACGGATGAGCGACCGAAAGCGCTTGGGTCGCAGAGAAAGCACGGAAAAACGGGAGGGACCTGTGAAGCACGAGCTCCAAGTAGCCATCATCAAGGAACTGATGAGCCAGCTGGATGAAGGCAAGAACGTTGACGCAGGCGTTCAATACAAGATGCCAACCAACAGCTATGTGTGCCCGGACATTGCGGCGCGAGAACGCCAGTCATTTTTCTTAGACCACCCTCAGCTTATTGGCTTGTCCGGTGATTTACCTCAAGCAGGCAGCTATCTCACCTTAGAGGATTTTGGCGTACCGATATTGGCCACCCGGGACAAAGACGGCCAATTCCGCGCTTTTTTGAACGCTTGCCGACATCGGTCGGTCAAAGTGGCTCAAGAAGAGAGGGGAATTAAGAGCGTTTTTACCTGTCCCTTTCATCACTGGAGCTATGCCAACAGCGGCGAGCTGCTTACGATTCCTAACAACGATCATTTTGGCTCCGTCGATAAGTCCTGCACGGGGCTGGTTGCACTCCCAGCGGTCGAATCCAACGGACTCCTTTGGGTGCATCCCAATCCCGATGCCGAGCTGAATATTGATGAACTTCTGGGGCCGCTATCCGAAGAGCTTGGCAGTTATGGCATGCGCACCCAAGTCAGCGTAGGTCAGACCACGATAGAACGAGCCTTGAACTGGAAGTTTGCGAACGATACCTTCGGTGAAACCTATCATTTCGGCAAGCTGCATAAAGATACTCTTGGTCGGATTTATTACGGCAACAATCTGCACTTTGAAGAATTTGGCCGGCATCATCGTTTCGTGACGGCTAATCATGGCATTGAGACCATGCGATCCTTGCCTCCCAAGGATTGGGATATCGGACACTGCACGTTCGTGCTCTACCACCTGTTCCCAAACATTCAGCTCATTGT
>Ga0228630_1000396_pt1 | contig 18995 bp, 17 predicted proteins | sample 37DmetaG_FD_183038 | JGI IMG/M metagenome (GOLD analysis project Ga0228630, IMG submission 183038) | Seawater microbial communities from Monterey Bay, California, United States - 37D | ecosystem: Environmental > Aquatic > Marine > Coastal | place: USA: California | collected 2016-10-25 | reverse complement strand
GGAATTAAAAACCTCGACATATGTTCCAGTCGCTGCAGCAGATGTAGCACTACTGCTTGAGCCTCGTGTAAACTTCCATTCTGCTTGATTGTTTCTTGGCGCTGCTGTGGATGATTGACCGTTTTGAATTGTATAAGTTAAAGCGCCAGAAGCGACAAACTCAGAAGGCGCAAGCCAATCCTCAAAGTTAATCTCTTTAGTAACGACAGCTCTGACGTTGTGTATGTTTTTGAGGTTGCTCTGAGTGCCGTTGAGCTTTGCCAGTATATCAAACGACATTAGTATTTCCACCAACCTAGAAAGTTTTTAGTAGGGTTTGCAGATAGTACATGCACTGCATCAGGACGGATGCAAAAGTATTTTGCGTTGTCTATACCTATGTAGACCGTGCCTTGGTCCTCTAAGGCCAATCCAATCCAACCAGCTGCAGGGCAAAGCATGTTTCTAGGCGATTGCTCTGAGCAGATAGAGTTGAGAGTTTCGTATATCTTAGCTTCGCTGGTGACATACTGTCCCCTGATTTCCTTGTCACCTTCGTCCGCGTCTGATTTACGCCCATTGTTTATTCTTATTAAGTTGTCAAAAGAGCTTGGAAAGTTTCCACCTAAGTCAAAGGTCAAATCAATCATACTTATTGCAGCGTCGAGACAGTCTTCGTAAATAAGCTCGCCAGACAAAACGTCTTTGACCCAATTGTTGAACTTACTGTCCCAGTTTGCAGGCTTGACTAACATTTACGATCCTACGGGTTGTTGCTAGGGATGTAATCAGTGTCGCCAAGTAGTACCCTTAAGACACCACTGTCCCAAATTTCGATCCGATTATGGTAGCCGTTGAAGTACATCCCTGACGCTCCAGAAGAAATAGACCCCGAAGAATTGCTTGTTGGAACCGTGCTATAAATAGAGGTTGTCGATTGCGAGACTTGGATCTTTTCCGCAGTCACTGCATTAGCTTCTAAAGCGTCAGCAGATACCGTCCCGTCTAGGATAATGTTGTCCGCGTCTATCCTAGCAGTTGAAACTGAGCCTCCTGAAACGTTGTCAGCCGCCACAAGCTCCAACTGCGCGCCACCAGTCCCAGCCTTAGCTCTAAGCGTTATCGCAGCAGTTTGGTTGCCCTCGATGTCTGTGACCGACGACTGCAAAATTTCTGTTACAGCTTCTAAGCCAAAACGAGGTTTTAAGTCACGACGAAAGCCGTAATACATTTCCTCGTCATCTTGCTGATCTGTTTGTGCAAGTAACGCAAAAGGCTTAGTGCCGCTGACGTAGTAAGGCCCGTCAGTACCGAACAAAGCCGACCCGCTGCCCGCGCTGCTGCCTGTCTCATATTCCGAGTTTGCTGATAAAATAACAGTGCTTTCAACAGCCCCAGCATTGTTTTTTATTGTTACAGTGACATCATTATCCGACATCATCCAAAGGTTGTTAAGCTCGGAGCAAGGTATAACATATTCGTCGCCAAGTGCTTCAATACCGATATGACCTTCTTGATCCCCACCAGCGCCGTCAGCGATACCAGATGCAGCAATCCTCCTGACGCCGTCTGATGTTTCTCTCTTAGTGCCTGTGACAACAACTGTAGCAGATCCACCGTCAACAAATACTCCGAGCGCGTCATCTGCTTCTCTTTCAAATATTGTGTGACTGGGTGGAAACAAAAGCATTCCGTCACCGTCACTGCTTTCGGTGCCTTCCTTGTAAACCAAAATAGGAACATCTGAAGAAATATTAAAGTAATAGGTAGGTCCGGTGGTATGAGATAAGTTTAAAGTCGCCATGGCCCCCTGTGTCAGAGAAAGGTCAGTCCCTCCTGTGACTGGAGTTGTTCCGACATGGCCGGTTTGCCAAGTGTAGTGACAATTCCCATCTGCCAAAGGGTAAATTTTGATAGAGGTAGGAGGATAACGGTTTGCAATGGTCATAAACCGAGTGTCAGCCATCGCCTCAGATGCCAATGGTGTGTTGTAAGGGTTTTGATTTCTTTTTGCGTAAAACGGCTTTGTAGAAGTTAACCTATCACCTTCAGCAAGGTTAAAGTCACTCCTAACACCTCTGTCCATTGTCGTCAGCAACGTGCCGTTTTTATAAATAGCGGTCTCATCTTCCCAAACGGCAAAACGATATTGTGCTGCTCTCATGCAAATTTGAGGGGCTAACATCCCCGCCGCGTGGTTTTGCTTTAATTGGTTTGTCCGAGTTCTAGTAGCAATGACTGCCGAGGTGTCGGCGTTTGTCGCTGATGTTGCTGCTGCAGTTGCTGAGGTGGACGCTGACGTTGCGCTGCCACTAGCATTAGACGCCGAGGTCGCTGCGTTTGTTGCGCTGGTAGAGGCAGATGAGGACGAGCCAGACGCATTACTTGCCGAAGTCGCCGCAGCTGTAGCTGATGACGATGCACTGGCTGCACTTCCTGCCGCTGCAGTGGCATTATCTATCGGGCCATCAGTAGCTATTGCCTCAGTGAGATCAACTTCTCCCTCGACAACAGTGACGCCATCGATCCAAAGTTTATTGACCAGTGCGGTCATATTTACGGTTCTTATGTCTAAATCTAGGCTGAGAGTGGCTGTGGATGGATATGTCCCGCTCGCAGTCACCCACGTCCAGGTCGCGTTTGGTATGCTGTGACCAGGGTCTGCCCAGCCTCCACCTTGCTGGAAGGCAACTTTAACCGTTATAGTCGATCCTGTGGTTTGATAAAGCCAAGCGCCCCAAGTGTACTTGTTTCCGACTTGTACTTCTATTGGTACGCCTTGAGTATTAGACGACCAAAAAACTGGGTTTGCATTATAAACTGCATATTTCCACGAGCGACCGTTAAACTTTGAGTAGGTAGTGCTGACGTCGTAATAACTGTTATTCATACCCGCCAAGAGCGCATTGTCTGCCGTCTTGCTATTGGCGACTAGGTTCTGGTGTACGATGTTTCCTAAAGCAGTTTCGGCATTTGTTTCTGCAGTCTCAGCTGCGACTTTGCTAGTGTTTGCCGCTGATGCAGACGACCCTGCTGCTGACTGTGAAGCCGCTGCGCTTGTTGCCGAGGTCGCCGCTGCTGCTGCGCTGACGGCTGCGTCGACTGAACCAATGTCAATCTCTAAAATGTCGCCGTTGGTGCTTGAGAATACAATGTCGTCTATAAGACAAGCCGAGTTTCCACCTCTAAAGTCGGCTGCTGTTTTGTATGCTGTACGGTCAGCAACGACCGCGCCAGTGGCATCAACTGCCGCAAGCTCAAGCTTGACGAAAGCTGTATTTGCTGGAGCTGTTATGTTTTCGGAAGACCAGTCGAGCCAAGTGTCATTGATCGGGTTGTTTCCAGAGTTGACGTTTCTATACCTAACCGAAAATGCAACAGTTGCAGACGAAGACAGCAAAGCTCCGTCATCATCATACCAGCGAGCGACCATTATCCAGTCGTCTTCGTCAATGTAATTGTTGTTTGTAAAGTTTGACGAGCTGCCGTAATTAAGCGTCAAGCACTTTACTTTTGCGGAAACTGCAAAGGTTTGGCTAGGCTCTGCTGAAAAGTATTTTTCTAAACTCCACCAGTGGCCTGCATTTGTCGCCATAGTGCCAAAAGACAGTTCTGAGGCAAATGAACTATTAGACGCAACGTCGCTCCGATAGCCTAGCCTGAGCGTGTAAGCGCTTGACGAATAAGCGTCCCCAATCCAACCAGCCGGAACTCCAACTAAGCCGCTTGAACCAATTTCAAATCCAGCGTTTCTGACAGCTCCGTCAGCAAGCAAAACGCGCTTTCTTGCATTTGCTGCCGTCGTTTCTGAAGTTGCGGCGCTGGAGGCAGATCCAGCTGCATTTGTTGCTGATGTAGCCGCTTGCCCTGCAGAGGTTGCAGCATTGCCAGCTTGAGTTGTGGCAGTGGAGGCCGACGCTTGCGCGGCTGTTGCACTGTCTCCTGAGCTTTCTGCATATTCGACAGTTGCGTTTGTCGCTATCGCAGTATTTAAATCAACATCGCCCTCGACAACAGTTATTCCGTCGATCCAGAGATTTCCTGCAAGAGCGGTTAAATTTGTGTCGCGTATATCAAGAACAAGGTTTGACCCGACGCTTGAAGGCGCTGTTCCGCTATCTGTCAGCCAAGTCCAAACTCCGCTTGGTAGTGAGTGAACAGTTTTTGCCCAGCCGCCACCTTGCTGAAATGCAAACTGTATGTCTTTGGTGCTTCCTGTGTTTTGGTATGCGTAAAGACCCCAAGTATATTTTCCCCCGACTTGTATCGTCAAAGGGAAATTGCTTTCCTGTGCGCTTTGCCAAATTACACCGGCCCCACCTCCTGTAAACGTGTCATATTTCCAAGATCGGCTATTGAACTTTGATTGAGCTGTATCAAGTGAAAAATAAGCGTCCGCCATGCCCGCAAGCAAAGCGTTTGTCGCCGTCTTACTGTTGCTGACTAAGTTCTGGTGAACAACGCTTGCAAGTGCTGCCTCTGCCGCCGTCCTAGCAGCTGCAGCATTTGTCTCAGCAGTCTCTGCATTAGTTTCTGCAGTTTCAGCCGCCGCTTGAGCCGCTTGCGCTGCTGTTGCACTAGCCGCTGCCGTGTCGACGCTGTTTATATATGTCGGATCAAGGTCTGTCTCAGAGACGTAAAGAGGCGTCGCATTCACTGATGCCGTTTCGTCTGACAGATTGCCGGAAAAATCTTCTGACTTGAGCCAATAATAATAAGCAGTGTTTAGGCTGAGCGGGCTGTCGATATAGGTGTCGCCGTCAATAATTGCGATTTGCGTTGCCGAGCCAAACGAGTTTGTCCCAGCCCTAAAGATGCGAACTTGTGACAAATCATCGTCGCTTGGATTTGTCCAAGATAAAGCGATTTGCGCAATCCCAGCCGTTGCCGTTATCGAAGTTGGCTTAGCTGGTGGGAACTCGTCTCCTGCCAGCGTAATCGTGCCGCTTACCCAAGAGCTCCGACGACCAAGCGTTGTAACAGATCGGACGCCATAAGATAACTCATCTCCGGCCTTGTTGCCTAGAATTTCCCCCTGGCTGTCGACGAGCCTCTGTGTGGTGTACTTGTAACCCTCAACGCCAGACAAAAGCTTTAAAACTTGTGCGTCTGATAAAATGCCCCCGTTGTGCAAGCGTATGTCTGCAATCGACCCGTGAACTTCTTGCTCAGTGTCAAGGTTGTTATATTCTCCATCGCTTTCGACAGTTTCAAGTGCGCTTTCAGAGTTGCCAAAAATAGCAATGCCTTTTGTTGTGCTGAAAGAACGCGTAGAAGTGTTGTTTTTGACTAACGTACCGTCTTCTGCGTAAATCTTAAGAGTGTTTACTGATCCAGCACGAGCTAAATAAAAGAAATACCACTCTCCCTCTGTCAGGGTAATGTTACCAGTCGTCCAAGTGTTGTTCCAATATCCTGCAGTCTCCCAATACAACGCGCCGTAGTCAGAGGCGTCCCTAGTGTAAACTCTTGCTAGGCTGTCAGTCGCAGCAAAGTCGTCATGCCTAAACCAAAACGTGTGGCCGAAACCGTTTGTCGTATCTAGTGCTTGAATTTGGCTGTGGGTCAGTAAAGCTAAACCAGACGCACTCTCTGGAGTAGATTTTTGCAAAAAGACGCCTGTCGGTCCTCCTGTATTGACCGTGTAGCCTTGATATGTCTGATCGTTAAAGGCAGTGCGTAGGTTGCCAGACTTATCTGCAAAAACGGTCTGGTTTGTGCTGACAATAGGTCCGCCAGCGAAATCGATATGCTGCGCAAGAGTGACATTTGATAAATAGTTGTCCCGGTGCCTTAGCTCATAAAACGAGTGAAACGCTTGCGCGCTGTCATCAAAATCAATTACCGCTCGAGCAATAAACTTGCCGTCTTCGTCAACACGGCCATTATTATAAGCTTTTAAGCCAGATATTGCGTCGACCGTTTTTACATTTGGTAGCGTCGAGTTATTAGCCGACAACGCTCCCTCGTCGGCTAAATTCCAAGAAAAGGCTGCAGAACTTGTTTCGCGCAAAGTCAAAGAAATGCGCAAATCACCAATTTCGCCAGGGTTAAGAGACCAGCCGACGACCTCAAAAATTTTGTTTGTCCAGCCGTATCTTGCAGCCGTAAATTGGATATTGTCGCCGACCTCCAGATCAATGGCATTCATTCCAAAATCGGCTGTAAAAGTGATTTGCTCGCGTGATCTGTAAAGCGTCATTTTCGCAATGCGCTGCGCCATTGAGTGCGACGTCGTGAAAGGAAAGTCTAAGTTTGTCGCGACCGTCTCGTTATTGTCTTCTGTAACAAACGTCGAACTTGTCACCTCTGAATAATCTGTTGTGATCCAGTTTTGAGCTGCGTCGTTAAAAGTACCGCGAACAGTGTTAAAGTTGTCCCGCATGTTTATTTTTGCGTCAATTGAGATCGCCGACCTTAAGTCGTCCAGATCAAGGCTTTTGACTGCGTTTGAAAATGCACCCGCTTTAAGCTTCCAGTTTCCCCCTCCATAAAATAAAGTCCCGGCGCAAGATAAAGACATTCCAGACAAAACTTTGCCAGGTGCTTGGTTTGCCCTAATGATGCCGTTGATTTCATACCTGCTCTCAGAAGCGGCTGAGGTCGTGACCGTTTCGTCGCATTCATTTGCGGCAGCTTGGAAAGATGTGTCGTCGATTTTGTCATCGTCTAAGCCGTAAGATGCCGTAATAAAATCGCGGATGACTAAAGCCGCGTTTGCGCTGTATGTTGTCGCGGAGTTTCTAGGATCAAAAACTTTTTTGCCTTTGATAACAGCCGTGACTTTTGGCAAGCCATTAGAGAAAACGTCTTCGTCAAAAAAGTATCGGATATAAAGATAAGTTAAACCTTTTCCGACAAACGTAGAAGGGACTGACGTCTCTGAGTGTATGCTGTTAGCTATAGTCGCAGAAACGTTAGCAAAACTGTCTGAGGATGCTGTTTGTGTGCCGTCAGCGATAAAAATGCGGACCTTACTGGACCAGCCGTCGGAGGTGACAAATCCAGTCGAGTTTATTGTGACAGCGTCGTCATTCAAATAAATAGTTTCGACTTCCTCAACCTCATGAGCCGCCAGAACTATAATCTGATACAAAATTCCGTCTGACTGGATGCCGTTTGTTGTACTTTCATAAAAAGTAACGACGCCGCCTTTCCTGACCTTTCCATAAACGAACTCGACTGGATGTGCCGGATCAATTGCGTTGACCATTGTCCCAGCAGATCCAGGGGCTGGCAAAGGCAGGTCCGGCGCGAGAGCACTTACCGCAAAAGACATGATTGCCGTCGTTGCTAGGTAGCCAACAATAGCCGCATTTGTTATGGCGACCCCGCCGATCGTTGCGATCGTGACTGTTGAAACGCCGACGCTACTTAAAATCGCCGTCCCGACAGTAATCGGATCTCGAGGGGCAAAGTCCCATTGATTTTGGCGCAAAACGTTAAAAGGGGTATTGTTCTTCATTTTGTCCAAGCCCTATCGATATCATTTATTGACAGAAAAATAATTCCGTCTTTGTCTAAAAATGCTGCACGAGTACCTGTGCAAATTCCCATTGCGACGCCTGTGACCCAGCGCCTGCAATGTTTGGTTGTAACCAGCGCGCCGAGGGGAGGGACGTGATCTACCATTGTCAAACGAGCGTCGACCGCGTCATAAAAGCTTGAAAAACCAAACTCAGTTTTAAGTTCTTTCCTGCGCATTGGCCTGCCGTTTAGCATGTAACGACCAAGCCAATCCTCTGCCCATCCAAGCCCATACATCGCGCGCCAGGCGTCATTCGTGAAAGTTAGGCAGTCATTTTTACCCCAAACAAAAGCCCGATCTTTTGATAGAGCTATGAAATCATTAAGCGCGTCCCGCATTAAAATTTCATTGTGCCCATTCTTGAAGCGCTCAAAAGTGCGCCTTCTAAAACTGTCGGCTCAATATCTTGCCCAAAGCTTACGCGAACATCTTGCAGCCCTGCTACATAACTAAAAAAAGTGTCACCATTTTCTCGCGCCTGGTGACTTGCGTCAGTATATCTGAAATTAGACGCGCGCTCTAAAGTAATTAACTTACTGTCAACCGCGACAGTTATTGTCGAGCTATCGCCGCTATCGTCGATTGTCATTTTATTGAGATATCCGGTAAATATCTCGATTGGAGTTGTTGTGTCCCTGGTGCCAAAATAAATCCTGCAAACCCTACGCTGATAGTCCTCGCCCAAAGCCATCGAAACAATTTCGCTTGGCATCCCACTCAACGAAATAGAAACAGTTTTTGCGGAAATATCTCCAACCTCCTCAAGGCCAGAAATAGACAAAAGGTGCCCGCTGCCGGTGTAAGTTTGCGAGCTGATTGTTTTGTCCCCATACCCGGTCCAAAGTCGAATAGGAGACCCATCAAGTACAAACTCGACCGCAAAATATGGCTCAACCTCAGCGCTTGTAAGGGCTGTCAACAAATTTGAATTGATTGTCCTAGACATTAAATCGCCTCCATTGCGCCAAAGCTCAATCCATACTGAGCCAAGCTTCCAACTGAAAATGTCGTTTCGTTGCTGGCAAGGCGAAAAATGCCCTTTGTGTTTTGCAAAGTGACGGCTGCATTGTTGGCGATTGACGTGCGAATATTCGGCCAGACCTCAACACTTGCCGAGCCAGTCCCGTCTGTGCTTACATTTTCCAAAACTTTGAAAAGCTGCCTTGCCGTTCCAGTTCCCGTTTGCATGTAATCGCCAGCTTTCAAGTAATTATTTTGATTTACTGGAGCGCTATCTATCGCGATTGCGGTTCCTGAGCTAACAGCTCCGTCGATCAAAACAGTGTCGGCGTCACGACCTGAGCCCAAAGGCGTCACTGCTTGGAAATCTCCTGCATAAAACGTCCCTCTCTGGCCCTTTAAAGAAATTAACCAGGCAACCCAAATCTCAGCATCTGCTCGCTTCATAGGCGGCAAGCTGACGTCTAGCTCCCAACGCTTTCCTGCGTATTCGTAAACAGTAGAGGAAAACGTAAAAGGCGACATTGAACGAGAAACTGCGTTTACTGCGCGCAGCTCATAAGATGCGACGCCAGTGTGATTTGGGATCGTCAAAGGATAATTTATCGCCATTAAATAGCTCCGTATGCGCCGCCGCGACGCTTGGCATCAAGAACGGCTGATTTTGCAGTGCTGGCAATTTGAGGCATCAGCGTCTTGATTTCATTGCGGACGGTTTGCTGGACGCCCGTTGTGACGTTTATGTTTTGCACGATGTTAATGCTATCCCCGCCTCCATTAATAGCATCCTTAGTCTGCGCCGGGCTTAGCAGTCGACCGGGTGTGCTCGGGACAAAAAGCTCTCTGCCGCTTTCCCCGGTCATGTAGGTTTGACCCGCTTGCATTTGACGACCGCCAGCCCCGGTTCGCGTAAATCCGCCACCGGAAGCAGGGGAAAACCCAAACATCCCCATCGCCGCATTGACCATTTGTTGCACTACTAGAACACGATAAAGCTGCGCAATAACCTGGCGAGCCATATCTTTGAATGCGTCCTCCATGTTTTTAGTGCCGTCTAGCGCAGCCATAAACGTGCTTGTCAAACCTTGCTCAAGCGCGTCAGTAACGTCGGCCATCCCTGAAAGCTCGTCAGCTGCACGACTTGCGTTTATGCCAGACTGTTGGATCAACGTGTTCGCCATTTCCCGAGTAGTTAAACCGTCCTCAAGAGCTGCATTTATGATTTGCACTTGCTCGGCATATTGCGTTTCCGCGATCGTCGCTGGCATTAGCTGGGCCAAAAGACTGGCATAAGCTTCTTTGCGCGCGTCTAAGGCTGCACCCGCATTTGAGCCAGTCGGATCGGGGTTGTTAGAAAGCCCTGTTGGCGGAACCGCCGGAGGGTGCCGGTCTGCGCCTGGAGCTCGCGGAATGTCGAGCTGTAACGCATTCCCACTTGCATTGAACGGATCTGCGCCAGTCCCAGCGACCTCGCCTTTCATCGCCTGCAAGACCAGCTTCGTCATTTCGATCTCTTGGTTTAGGCGGTTTACTGTGTCCAGCATTCCCATTCCAAGCGAATTTGACAGCCTATTGCTCTCGAAAAAACCAAGCTCAGAAGGGTCTCGGCCATCTAAAAGATTTTTAATTTGGTTTTGAACAGCACTTCTGCGCGTGATCATATCCTTTAGATCGGCTTCTAAGCCTTCTGTGTCTCTGCTGCCGAATAAGTCGCTTTCGCCGTCCAATCCCTTAAGCTCGCGAAACTTTGTCACGACCATATTGATCGCTGAGACCGTTGAACCTGCAGCGCTTACCAGGCTTTCAAATGCTGGTACGCCGTAGTCAGTGACAAACTGGCCGAGCAGCGCTATTTCGTCTTCGAGCGCGACTAAAGAGTTTACAAATTCACTATTAATTTTGTCGCTTAGTTCTTGCATTTTGATTTGGAACTGCGTCGCGCCGTCGATCGCTTCGTCTTTAAATAAGCGACCGCTTTTTTCGGCAGCGTCGCCAATCTTTGTCAGCTCCTCTCCGCCGTTTCTAAGAATTGGGAGCAAAGCCGTGGCATCACTAGCCATAGCCTCGAGGTAAAATGTGAAGTCTTGCTGACTTGCTCCGGCTTTGTCTAAGGTGTCGACGAACAGCTGCAAGGATTGAGGGCCGGATAAATTTCTAAACTGGTCTGCCGTAACACCGACCAGTGGCGCGACCTGCTCAAAAAAGTCCTTCATAGGACCGCCGCCAGTCGATAGGAAGTCGCCGACCCGGTCATTCATATCTTTTAAAATGTCCGACGCTTTTTCTTGCTCAATGCCAACGGTTCTCGCCGCCGCTGCAAATCTTTGGAACTCGGTGACGGTTGTGCCTGATATAGAGGCAAGGCGACCGACCTGGACTGCCATGTTTGCAGCATTTTGAGCCGCGCGAACGCCAAGCGCCGTCGCCAGTAAAGGCGCAACGCGCTTCGCCGCATCTCCAAGCGTTTTAAAAGAACGACTGGTTTTGTTTAAATTTGTTTGTGATTTTTTCGCAAAACCCGCGACCTTGCGGTTTGCTCTGTCCATTGCCTGCGCAAATTGTTTATCTTTAGCGCTTAAAATTATGTTGAGCTCTTGAGCCGTAATTGCCATTTTTAACCGTACCTCTCAACAAGTGCTCGAGCTTCCTGGATCGTCGGAGCGTCCGCGCCAGGAGCTTTTGGGCTGTGCGCCTCGTTCCACCCCTCAAAGACTAAGAAAGTGTCTCTGGGGATCATATCGCGGACCTCGTGAGGCTTATAGCTCGCGACGACCGCGCTTTTAATCATTCGTCGGACATTAAGACGTTTGGGCTTTGGTCCGAGGACGTCTTTTTTTTTACGCTTGGCTCGTCGAAAACTTCCGGCATAAATGCAACGCCAATAACGCTCTGAGCCAGCGCGTAAAATTTCATGAGAGCTTGCGGTCCAGCATCCGAAACAATTTTGTCAGCTTTTATATCTGACAGTCCGCCGCCAACTAAGGCAAGCGCGACCAAGTCTTTGACCTCTGTGGAGTTTGGCTTTTGACCTCTGTCAAAAAATCCGTCCCAAACCTCAAAGATCCCGCGATGCTTATCTTCAAAACGTTCAATTTCTCTGTTGCGCAGGATCATAGTATAGGTGGCGTCCCCGATCTGGTCGACGACGCCGCCTCTAGGCGCTTCTGCCGTTATTGCCATCTTTATTCTGGCGTAAAGGCGATTGTTCCGTTGCTTTCTAAGCTGGTGCTAAAAGTAACGCCGCCCTCAGTTTCGCCTCCGAGCTCAATAGAAGTGACGCGAAACTCACCGGCATATGTGCCAAAATGCGGCACCAAGATTTGGAAGTTTGCAACTGCATCGGCGGCAAGCGCGACAGTGTTTAGACGTGCTTCGGCTGCATCATCGAGAAAAATCCCATCTCCTGAAACCGAAACGGCTTTTAAACCGCCTAAAGACTGAGCCCAAAGATGACCGCCGGGTGTTGTGGCGTCTGGTGTCGTAACATCGATCGCGGAGTTGTTAATTGTAATCGACTTGGAATTTATCCCTGCGACTGTAGTAAATGTTTCTGACGCTTCACCGTCCCCCACTTTAAGAAGGAACGAGCGTCCAAGCTGTTTAGCCATTGTAGACCTCTTTCAGAAATGTGCGTCTAGCGACGCTCTCGCGGTTGCCCAGGCCGCAGGGAGGGCAGGGGGACCGCCTAAGCGGTCTCAATTATCGCCGAAAAGACGATATTCGCATCATATCCGCGCCCCTCATTGTCCTGGTCGACAATGTAAGTTTCGCAGATTAACTCGATTAAATTGTGGTTCGTGACGCTTACCGAGCTTTCTTGACGGTGAAGCGCTGCTCTAATCGCCTCGGCAATGCGCGCCGCTTCGACCCGGCCAGTTTCACGAGAATAAGCTTCAATATTTAAATTGACGCTTGCACCGATAGAGCCGTCTGTATCAAACGCGCGCGGAACGATTGTCCCGAAACGGACATAAGGAAACGTTACATCATGCGGAGGCTCGTCATATATGCGCGTCGAGACGAGCGCTGTGACATCGCTGTTTGCGACTAAAGCCGCTCTGATGCCTTTTTGTATTTCTAAAGCAAAACCCTCAGCCATTCAGTGCCTCTTTTGCTGAGCGCGCGATTGCTGAGCGAATGCGACGCTTGTGCTTTTCTGCCATCAACTCTTGCGCCCTAGTCAAAAAAGGATGCGGTCGAGTTGTGCCAGTTTGTGACGGAGTACCTTTTAAGCGCGTCCCAGTTCCAACGCGGCCGCTTGTGCGCCCAAACTCAACCGCGCGAGCTTTTATTTGTGCGTCTCTTGTTGGAGCTGCTGCCTCAACCGATCCGATAATCAAATGATCCCGGCGTTCAATTTTGTAGTGTATGCCGTCAACTAGGCGACCAAGCTCTGGATCTGGCTTGCCTCGTCCCTTTGGCGCTAAAGTCCGAGCAAGCGCAGCGCCCTCCTGACAGCTTTTAACAACAGCTTTCTCAATGCGCGCAAACTGCTTGTCTGGGAGCTGCTTTAAACTTTGGCTCAATTTTTTAGCCTTGCCGACATAGCCAAAAAACTTCACGTCGCGACGCCTTTTTCCAAAACCATTTCTAAAAGCGATGCCTTTGCGTCAACTTGTATAATCGAGCGGATTGCCCAAGTTATGCCTCGAGCAACAACACGATCCGCTGCTGTGACAGCTTCCGTCGTTGCATCTTTTCGGACGCGCATTGTCGCGACCGCAACGTCAGCCAAAGCTCCGCCTTGGATTTCCTCTTTACCCGTGCGCTCGCGCAAGTCAGCTGAGCGACTTGCCAAGACAGACCAAGCGCCAGAGACGTTTCCGAAATCGTCAGTCGTCGAGGCCATGCGCTCGAACGTCACGCGATCGCGAAACAATCCAGCCCTAGCCATACCAGGACGACCTTTCGCGCTCGATCAACGCTTCAAAACCAAAGGGAACTTGAGACATTGACCTTTCAATCGAAAGCTCTCTGTTTTCGTATAAATGAGCGACCAACATCATCAGCGCGTGACGAACTGTTTGAGGAACGTCAGAAGCTGCGTCGCCGTAACCCACGACATACTCAATTTTTATGGCATCATCGCGCAGAAACGTCGTCGGCCAAGAATAGCCAGATTTTGGCTTTAGGACGGTTTGATCCTTTGGTCCTAAAACGTGAAAATTTGACAGCGTTGCCGTCTGCAAAGCGTTGTCAGTGTCATAATATTTTATAGCTGAAACCGACTGCACTGGGCCAAGTGACAAAACGATCGAGCCAGGGTTTGGCGCAAACCATTCGCCCCATGTCTGGGTAATCATTGCTTTTCCTAAGCTCCCAGTGACGTCGACAAAGTCGATCGCAGTGTCAACTAGGCGGTCGATCAACGTGTCGTCGTCAGTGTGCTCGACGCGCATCTGAGCTTTGGCCTCGGCTGCCGTAATTGGCTCGGCTGCCGGAGCTGACACGCGCTCGATCCGCTGGAGTAAAGGGAGCGTCGGCATGTTTATTCCTTAACCGCTTTTCGCTTTGCTGGTGTTTTTTTCGTTGCAGTTTCTTTTTTTGAAACCTCCTCGACAGGCTCGGCGACGCCGCGCTCGATGTAACGCTGAGCTGCTGCCGGGTCATTCACTTCTATAATATCTCCGGCGTTGTGAGAAAACGCGATCCCAGCCATCGATTGCAAAAGTCTTAGTTTCATTGAACCATCTCCATAAAAAAGGTGAGGGCGAAACCGCCCCCACCGTTTAAGCTTATGATGCCGCTGTGATCAGGTGCTTTACGGCTGCAGTATCTGCCAAAACGCCATCCACACGCACAAAGCCGAGGATGCCGTAATCAGGTGCAAACCGCTCTCTGGCGACTGTAATAGATGGACCGCCAGCTTTGCGGACGTAATATGCAGACATATCACCAAAGGCCATGACCTTTTTGGCTGCTGCCAAGCTGTCCATCGCCTGGTTTACAAAAACAGGATACCCGAGCAACGTGTCAGGCGTTCCAGCCTGGTAATTTCCGAGAGCCCAGAGATAGTTTCCGTTTCCATCTTTAAGCTTCCTAACCGCTGCAAGTGTGCTGTCATTCATCATAAACGCCGTAGACGCTGAGGCGCGACGCTGTTGATCAACCGAATGCACAAGATCAATGATCTCGTCTGAGGTGATTGCCGCCGTTGCTGCTGCAGTCAAACCAGCCGTTGAGTTTGTCATAATTCCCTCAACGTCGCTCGAACCTGAGCCAGTTGTCAGCTTTTCGTTTACTAAACGACCCAAGCCCTCACCAATTAAACGACCGAGCAGGCTTTCCATGTTGAAAAGGCTGTCAGCATTTAATTCAGCAGACCAACGGACCCACTCAGAGTTGAACGAGAACGCCCCGACAGACTTTTGCCCGAAAACAGCATCAGAGCCGCCGTCGTCCGTCACTGCCCCGCCCTCAGTATGCGCTGCGCCAGTACGCGCAGTGTTATTTAACGTCGGGATGTTGACCGTGTTGCCGTTTGTCGTGTCAAGAACTGAAAAGACGTTTGACGTGTACATCGGACCGCTTGCCGCCATGCTTTCGACAATAAAGTTCGCAACTTCAGTCGGAGCTGTAAAGCCACCAGCTGAACCAGTGCCAACTGTTTGAGCGCGATATTCTTGCAAAACAGAGCGAGTTTCTGCGTCCATATATGCCTCGCCGCCTGCAGAAACATATTCTGCAAAAGCCTGGCGATGCGTAAGCTCAAGACCAGCGTCCACTGCTTTAGAAGTACGACCTTCGACCGCTGGGATCTTTGACGTGTCGGTTTCTTCTAGCTTAGCAAAAGCTGTTGCGACGCGCTCCTCACGAGCAACACGCTCGGCAAGCTTGTCATGCTGAGCCATTGCGGCATCAAACTCGCGCTCTACTTCGGCAGCGCGTTCTTCTGGGGTGGTATCAGTGACTTCTGAAAGTTTTGCGCGGGCCTCGGTGGCGATCTGTGCCATTTGCTCCCGCAAAGTTTTAAGATCAGACATTTGATCTCTCCTATGGTTAGCGGTTGCCCAGGCCGCGAGGATTTGGGCATTAAGAACGGGAGCCCCGCTCTCATTTCTGCAAGCGATATTTCATCCTTAGACGACGAGCCGCCTGGCTTTTGTTTTGTGATTTCCTGTGCTGCTCCAAGCTGCGCAAACCAATCTCGGTTCCCGCGTATGCCGGGGTCGTCACGATGCTGACATCGTAAAGCTCCGCCTGCTCAATAGTACGACGAGGCATTTTCTCCTCATCGTCCCAGGATTGACGGGTTGGCACGAAAGCAAACGACATTTTGTCAAGATCCCCGCGTTTCATTTTCGGGACAATGCTCCGAACGTCAGGGTCTGACATATCCAGGGAAGCTCGCACTTTTAATCCGCGATCGTCCTCTGAAAGGTTAAGGGTTCCGCTGCGCGTCCGCGCTAACGGCAAGCCCTCATGATTAATTAAGAAAACAACATCGTCGCGACCGATTGCATCGCTAAAAGCGCCTGGCGCGATTTGCTCTCGCCAGCGACCGCCAATCACTGTTTCCTCATTAAAGATTGCGGCATAACCCTCAACGGTGATTGTGCCGTCTTGCGCCTCTCTGACCTCCCAGGACTGCGCAGGGCGAGCCTCACGCTTGTCTTTGTCCTTCTTATAGCCAGCCGCGTCCAGCTCATCGTCGATCGCGTCAGCCTCCGGCTGAGCGTATTCGTCAGACTTGCCAAAAACGACAATTACCTCATCGTCAGTTTCCTCAATGCGCTTAATGTGACGGTCTTCCTCGTCCGCGCTCGCGACCGAAAGCTCGGTTTCCTGTAGCTGTTCAGACATTCTCTCGTCCTCTTGATTTAAAATTCGCTCTGCCCAGGCTCGACCTGCAGATCCGCCCCAAAGCTTCCAAGCAATCGTGAAAGCGTTTGGCCCTCCGTCTGCCTCTTTTTCCCCGTAGTCTTTTGAGAAATTTGCGCCGTGCCTGGCGAAATAACTGCGCATGCGTTTGACCGTGTCGATCGACAAATTGCGATCGTTTACAATGTCACGCGCTCGCGCAACGCCGACCTCGGTCCCTCCGCGCCCATATTCCTCTCTCAATTCCAAGCCCTGGCGAGCCTGGTCTTTCATTGCGTCATTCGGTCGGGGCATCGCCTGCGCCTTGCGACGAAATAGGCACTGTCGCGCCTTGGATCATTAAGTCATCACCAGCCAGCTTGCTTTCCATGCCCTCAGTTTCGCGCGCCTCGTTTGGCGTTTTGATCCCGTTCTGGATTGCTGTCGCGTGAGCTTCCATGCGCGTCTTAAGATCGCCTCGCAGCAAGCTGTCGACGTTAAATCTAACGCTCAAATCGCTCAAGCGACCGAACAGCTTTAAATTCATTTCTTGCTCTGACTGCTCAATCCAACGGCGCAGCGTATGCTTAACAAAGTTCAAGTCTTGCTGCTCAACGTTTGAATAAGTGCCTTTCGACAAGTCTTGCAAAAAGACAGGAGGCAACGAGTAAATCCGCGCAATTTGCTCGATGCAGAACTGCTGCAAATCCAAAAGCTGCATTTGCTCCGGCGAAAACCCGATCGACTTTAGCTCGTGACCAGCTGGGAGCGCCATGACTGGCCGACCCTCTCGAGCAAGCTGCGCGGTTGCGTTAGCCACGTCCTCGGACGCGCGCTTTGCAGCAGCGCCAGAATTAAATGGACCACTCAAAACCGCCGGAGGTATGCCGCCGCTCTGAAACGCTTTTGACCCGTAGCGAGACGCTGCCAGCGCTAAGCCAATGACATCTTTGTTCGTCATAATCGGCGACCTGATGTCGATCTGATTGTTTTTTTGCATAAACGTCAGATCAATTATGTCGGTCGCCGCATAAATTGCAGACTTTGTCCGATAAATTCTTGACGGATAACCGTCGACCGTCGTTTCTTGAACCGTCATTTCTGCCGGATCAATCGGAACAAGGTTGGTCACTTCGCCTGCGTTATTGCGCAAAATCAAGGTTGCAGAGCGTCCAGTCGTTAGCGTTTGCTCATAAGTGTACTTGCGCCAGTTAAAAGAGCTCAGCTCTGGGTTTACGGCTCTATCTAGCCAACCGCCAATCCCAGCCGTGACTTTGTCTCGTCCCTGGTAAACCTCCAAAGGCAAGCTCGCCAATGTGCCAGCAATAAAGTTGACCGCCGACCAAATAGCCGGGACACCCATCGCAGTTTCAATATTAACAATTTGACCACTTGCGCTCTGGCTATTTGTCCAGCCCATAAGCGAGAAAAAATTGTCAGCCGAAACGGGGACATTCGGGTTCTCGATAGACCGAACTTCTGTCTTTTTGAAAACGTCAAAAACGCCCATTGTTTACCTTTCAGACCGCAAGCTTAAACCCAGGATCGTCCCAGGGGCTGACGGTCGGTTCCATTTCCTCAGAACTCATCGATCCAAGAGCCATCGCCAAGGCGACCAAGCCGTCAATCTTTGAGTAACTTTTTGATTTATGCAGTTTTCTGTTGCCAGCTGGGTCGCTCTGCGTAACGGCTCCAGCTGCGTTCATATTCAAAATCGGGTGCGAGCCGTGTCTAAGTTTGCGCTCAGCGACAAGCTGCTCAAGCTTATCAACAGCTGGTGCCATATCTCGCCAGCCTTGACCAAACGGCTGCATTGGTATTTGAGCGCCGATTATGTCAAGCTCTCGTTTAAAGTCGTTTATTCTCCACCGGTCATAGGCGAGGAGCTGGAGATCGTAAGTCTCCGCCGCCTCAGCCACTGCCATCGCAATGACCTCCGGTATTATAACTGGGCCAGGTATTGTTTTCAGATGCCCTTGCTCAGCCCATAAGTCCCAAGGCACCTTTTCAGCTTGCGCTTTATCTCTTAACCCGTCGCTCGGCAGCCAAAACTGTGGCAAGACGTCAAAGCCGTTGTCCCTGGGAAAGACCAGGACCAAGGCAGTTAAATCGCGCGACGCCGACAAATCCAAACCAGCAAAACAAAACTGGCCTGGCTCAATCTCTGGGATTGCAGAATTTGCTTCCCATTCTGCTTTGGACAAAAAGGGCGACTGCGCTTCAATGCGCTGATTTAGGTAAAGCCAGCGAAAAGAATTTTCTTTTGCAGCTATGCGCTCCGCCTGAGAAGCGAAGTCTTCTATATCTTTAAGCGACCTAAACTCTCCGACCGCCGGGTTTGCAGCGCGCCAAGCTTTGCGATCCATTATCTCGCAATCTTTTGGCGCGGTGTATAAATGCGAGACAATTCGCGGGTCGTTTGCGTTGGCCGCGTCGTCAAGCCAGATCGAAAACAAATCGCCGTCCGTCGCCGCCTGGGTAGAGATTGCAATCAAGAGCGGGTTGTCGTGCGCGCCCTGCGCCGTCTCAATCGCCTCAATAAATGGGTCGTGTGTGCCTCTGACTTGCCCGACCTCATCGAGTACAGCCAGGACCGGGCTGAGACCGTGAGCCGTGCCAGCTTCCGCCGAGATTGCTTTGTATTCAACATTCATCAAAAGACCGACGAGCATTTTCTGCGATGGAACAACGCGGACGATCTTGTTTAGCTCTGGCGACAGACGGACCA
>Ga0228630_1000379_pt1 | contig 19418 bp, 21 predicted proteins | sample 37DmetaG_FD_183038 | JGI IMG/M metagenome (GOLD analysis project Ga0228630, IMG submission 183038) | Seawater microbial communities from Monterey Bay, California, United States - 37D | ecosystem: Environmental > Aquatic > Marine > Coastal | place: USA: California | collected 2016-10-25 | reverse complement strand
CATCTCGGATAAATAATGGATAAAGATACGATAAAAAAACTCACATACTTATCAAAACTGAGTATTCCAGATAGTGACATTGATGAACTATCTAAAAATTTAGATAATATATTAAAACTAATTGGGGAAATAGACGCTGCACCAACAGATGGCATGTTACCTATGGCTCACCCTTTAGACTTCTCTCAACCGCTAAGAGATGATGTCTGTAAGAAAGATATCAACAGGGAGGAAAATCAACATGATTCTACAAAAATTAAAGACGGCTATTACACTGTCCCAAAAATATTAGACTGATATGACTTATAAATCTGTAACCGAAATCCTTCAAGCTATTAAAAGTAAAAAAATTAGTGCGTTAGAAATAACAAGCGAATATTTAAAACGCATCAAGGCGTCTGATGGTAATCTCAACAGTTTTATAACAGTAACTGAAGAGGCCGCTTTAAATAAAGCGAGCGATATTGATAAGGATATATCTAAAAATAACTTCAAACCACTTTCCGGATTACCTATCGCGCAGAAAGATATTTTTTGTACTAAGGGTGTAAAGACCTCATGTGGGTCTAAAATGTTAGATAATTTTATTAGTCCATATGATGCAACCGTAGTTGATAAGTTAAACAAAGCGGGAACAATTATGCTTGGCAAAACAAATATGGATGAATTTGCTATGGGATCATCAAACGAAACTAGTTTTTACGGACCAGTTAAAAATCCATGGGATAATAAATATGTCCCGGGAGGATCTTCTGGTGGATCCGCGTCAGCAGTAGCTGCAAGAATTTCACCTTGTTCAACAGGGACAGATACGGGTGGATCGATTAGACAACCAGCATCGCTATGTGGTATCTGTGGATTAAAACCAACATATGGGAGAGTTTCTAGATTCGGAATGATTGCATTTGCTTCGTCTCTTGATCAAGCGGGTTTATTCACCACGGATGCATTAGATGCAGCTATCTTATTAAAAGAAATATCAGGTCATGATCCAAAAGATTCTACAAGCTCAACAGTCGATGTTCCAGATTATTATGACTATTGCATTAATGCTAATAAAAAAGAATTCACAGTTGGAATTCCTGAAGAATTTGTTAATGATTTAAATGATGATGTAAAAGTTTCATTTTATGATTCAGTCAAAATTCTAGAAAAGATTGGATGTAAAGTAAAAACAATTAATTTGAGGCATACGGGTCTCGGTGTATCAGCATATCAAGTCGTAGCGCCTGCAGAATGTTCCTCTAATTTATCTAGATTTGATGGAGTAAGGTACGGACATAGATCTAAGAAATCCTCTTCGTTAGAGAGTTTATACAAAGAATCTAGATCGGAAGGGTTTGGTAAAGAAGTCAAAAGGAGAATATTAGTTGGAACTTACGCACTATCAGCAGGTTATTATGATGCGTATTATCTAAAAGCACAAAAAGTTAGAAATTTAATTGCTCAAGACTTTAGTCAAGCTTTTGAGAAAGTAGATTTGATACTAGGACCTACAACTCCAGATAAAGCTTTTAAGATTGGTGAAAAAATGAATGATCCAATAGCAATGTACATGTCTGATGTCTATACTGTGAGCACAAATTTAGCAGGACTGCCAGCAATGTCCATTCCTATGGGTTTTAAAGAGGGAATGCCACTAGGCTTGCAAATAATTGGTAACCATTTCGATGAGAAAGATATCCTTAGGTTATCTCATTTATTTCAAAAAGAAACAGATTGGCATAATAGGAAACCTGGGGGCTAGTATGTGGGAAACAGTAATAGGACTAGAAATTCACGTACAACTTGCAACAGAAAGTAAACTATTTTCCTCATCGCCAACTAATTTTGGTTCCGAACAAAATACTCAGGCTTCTATTATTGATTTAGCAATGCCAGGAGTTCTTCCGGTCTTAAATAAGAAGGCGGTTGATATGGCTATAATGTTTGGATTAGCTGTAGATGCAAAAATTGCAGATAAATCCATATTCGCTCGTAAAAATTATTTTTATCCAGACTTACCTAAAGGCTACCAGATTTCTCAGTATGAACTTCCTGTTGTATATGATGGAAAATTAGAAATAAATGTAGATGGTAAAAAAAAGATTATAGGTATTACTCGAGCACATTTAGAGGAAGATGCCGGCAAATCAATTCATGATTTATTTGATGGCGAAAGTGCCATTGATTTAAATCGAGCTGGCACACCACTTATAGAGATTGTATCCGAACCTGATATGAGATCAGCAAAAGAGGCGGTAACATACTTAAAGAAAATACATTCGATTGTTAAATCTCTAGGAATAAGTGATGGGAATATGGAGGAAGGTTCATTCAGATGTGATGCAAATATTTCTCTTAGAAAACCAGGTGATCCTTTTGGTATAAGAGCTGAAATAAAGAATATTAATTCCTTTAGGTTCGTTGAAAGTGCAATAAATTTTGAGGTTGATAGGCAACAAGATATCATAGAATCTGGAGGCACAGTGAACCAAGAAACTCGTCTGTATGATCCAAAAAAAGATGAGACTCGTCCAATGAGATCAAAAGAAGAGGCAAACGATTATAGGTATTTTCCTGATCCTGATTTATTGCCGGTTGAAATTACTGATAAACAAATTTCGAATATTAAAAAAATATTGCCTGAGTTACCAGATTCAAAGAAAGAGAGACTTATAAGCCAATATAATATAAAAAATGATGATGCTGAAATACTGTCCTTATCATCACAGTTATTTGAATATTTTGAAAAAGCTAGTCAAGATATATCATCAGCATATCAACTCCTTGCTAACTTTATTCTGAGTGAAGTAGTAGGTTTGTGTAATAAACATAATCTTGATATTTCTGAAGCTAAAGTTAATGCTAAAGATGTTGCTAAATTAAACAACTATATAAATGATGGAAAAATATCCATGAAACAAGCAAAGGATGTACTCAGCGAATCATGGGAGAGCAACAAAAGAGTGGATGATATTATAAAATCTAAAAATATAGAACAAATATCAAATCCTGATTTATTATTAAATGAAGCCAAGAAAATACTGGAAAAGCATCCCAAAGAGGTGCAAGATTACAAAAATGGTAAAGATAAGTTGATAGGATTTTTTGTTGGTCAGATTATGAAAGAAACAAAAGGGAAAGCTAATCCAAAAACTATAAATCAAATACTAAATAAATTATTAAAAGGTTAGTAAATGCTCAATTTCATAAAACAAATTGCTGGAATGTTTTCGACAGATATATCTATTGATTTAGGAACTGCAAATACTCTCATATATATGAAGGGAAAAGGGATTGTCTTAGATGAACCTTCTGTGGTTGTTATTAGAGATGAAAGAGGAGCAAACAAGAAAGTTGAAGCTGTCGGTATAGAAGCAAAAAATATGTTAGGAAGAACCCCAGTTGGATTAACTGCAATTCGTCCACTCAAAGATGGTGTCATTTCTGACTTTACAATCTGCGAAAAAATGCTTCAACATTTTATAAAAAAAGTGCATAAAAGCGCATGGTTCAGACCTAGTCCTAGAGTATTAATATGTGTACCCTGTGGAGCAACACAAGTAGAAAGAAGAGCAATAAGAGAATCAGCAACTGGAGCAGGTGCTAGAGTTGTTCATCTTATTGACGAGCCTATGGCGGCAGCTGTTGGTGCTGGGATGCCATTAGATGAACCACGAGGTTACATGGTTTGTGACATAGGTGGAGGTACTTCAGAAGTGGCAACAATATCACTGAATGGAATTGTTTATGCATCATCTACAAGAATAGGAGGAGATACTTTCTCAGAAGCTATAATTAGTTATGTGAGAAGAAACTATGGTTGCGTAATCGGTGAGCCAACTGCTGAGAGGATAAAACATCAAATTGGATCTGCCTACCCTACTAGTGATCTTTTGGAGATTGAAGTAAAGGGGACTAATTTAGCAGCAGGTGTACCCCAATCATTTACAATTAATAGTAATGAAACTCTTGAAGCTCTTCAAGAATCTCTTCAAGGAATTGTATCTGCAGTCAAAACAGCTCTTGAAAATACACCTCCCGAGTTAGGAGCAGATATACATGAACGAGGAATGGTGCTTACTGGAGGAGGAGCATTACTAAAAGATTTAGATCTTCTTATAAAAGAAGAAACGGGGATGAATGTTCTGGTTGCAGAGGACCCTTTAAGTTGTGTTGCTAGAGGTGGTGGTAAAGTTCTTGAAATAATAGATGAGAAAGGAGTTGAATTTCTCTCAATAGATTAAATTGTGTCTCCACCAATTTTTAAAAAAAGTGTAACTAATTTTTATTTTCTTATATTATTAATCAGCATATCCATTATCAGCATTGTTGTTGACCTAAAAAATCCTTCTACAAATTATATCAGAATTATAATTAATGACTTTGTAGTGAATCCTATTCAATATATTGTCAAAACACCATCAAGTTTTTTCAGTAGCTATATAGAAGAAGAAAAAACTATAAATCAATTACGATTAAAAATAGATAAGCTTGCAAAAGATAATAAAGTGCTGAAAATGAATCTTCAAAGAATAACTTCTCTAGAGAATGAAGTCAGCAGGTTACGCTCCATAAAAAGTGTAATGACAGAAAAAATTAAAAATATTAAAATAGCCAAAATTACCCATAGAGACGTAATACCTAATAAGGAATCTCTACAAATGAATATCGGATCAAAAGACTTCATAAAAATAGGGCAAACTGTTATGGGAACAAATGGTCTTGTGGGACAAGTAGTAGAAGTGAGTATGTATTCAAGTAAAGTACTTTTAATAACTGATATTAATAGTAATGTACCTGCCATAAACACAAGAACAGGTAAACAATTAATAATTAAGGGTCGCTCTCAAGATGATTTCTTAGAGATTTCTTTTTTAAAAAATAATACTGACATTAGATCTGGTGACTTGATAGTGACTTCTGGCCAAGCAGGAAGATTTATTGCCTCTCTGAATGTTGGCAGAGTAATAGAAATTATTAGGAATGAGGGCGAGAGATTTGCAACAGTTATAATTGAGCCGTCAGAATATATAAATGATGTTAATGAAGTCATAATTTCATCAGATGAGTATAAGGATAAATAGATGTTAATATTTCACCTCACATTTTTTGTAGGCCTCATTTTGTCTTTAATAATGTTGCCATTAGGATATATTGCGCCTGAGTGGTTATTGCTAGTAAATATTTATTGGGCCATTGCTTTACCATCAAATAAAAAACTATTCATAGCATTTCTATCAGGATTTTTTGTAGATATAGTTTTAGTACAGCCTTTAGGGATAACATCATTGAGTTATGTGTTACTCATATACATAATTCTATATTTGTATAACTCATTGAGGTATATGACTATAACCCAGCAAATGGTTGTCTTATTTGTTTTATTGATTATAAAACAGCATTTCTTTATTTGGACTTGTTATGTTTTTAGTTTTGATGCAAATTATAGCGCACTCATTATTAGTTCATTAATAACTGGAGCGCTTTGGCCAATAACATATTTCTCATTAAGATTTATACGAAGAAAGTTCCAAGTTAATGCTGACTAATGAAAGATGAATGCTTAGAAATAAAAAAAGCTCTCGGTAATTTATCAGAAAATATATCCATAAAGGAAACAAATAAAGGTTATTTATTAGAATCTAAGATAAATAAAATGAATTTTTTTTTAGACTTAGATGAATACGTCAGCATAATTAAGCAAAAAAATGAGCACATTCTTAATAAAATCTTTAAAAAGGGAAATTTAAGAATTCTTGATTGTACAGGAGGCTTTGCAAGGGATTCTGCCATTATTTCATCACTTGGAAATAATGTGACTATGATTGAGGAAAATCCACTTATAATGGCAGTGCTTATAGATGCTATAAGCAGAATAAAAAATAATAATGTTGATTCCGCATTTAAAAAAATTACTACTAAACTTGGGAACTGTCTAGATTATATAAAAATGACAAATAAAGTGTTTGATTACATATATATTGATTTCATGTTTAATGTTAATAAAAGCGCTCTACCTTCGAAAAGAGAACAGTTCCTTAGAATGATTACTCATAACGATATTATTACCAATAAAGAAATAGTTAAGGAAATTTTACAAAGAGTTGGATGTAAAGTTATAATTAAAGAGCATATAAAATCTAATGACTACCGGCATTTAGACATTATAAATACATATAAAGAGAGAGTTGTGAAATATCATTTGCTTCAAGGAAAAAATGAATATTATTGAATATATTAATAGTAAAAATAAATGCTACATTTTTAATCTAACAAATGATAAAAGGGTTATAAAAGAATTGAGTTTATCAAATTATCCTAATTTCACTAAGTATGACCAATCTAGTGACAATATATTTTCAAATAAAGATCTAGTTATATTTATAATTAGCTCAGGTGAGGTTAAAGATAAATCTATATTTAACTTAGCCAGTAAACATAATAATGTTGTCGTCTATGTCGCAAATGACTTGTTCATGCAGAATAATGAAACGCAGTGTAAGAATATTTTTATTAGTTATGGTTATAAATGCTATGGCAAAACGGCTGATGATAAAGCATCAGTTTTCATCTATGATATAACAGAATACAAAGATAATCCTGATTGGTTAAATAATGAAAATTGGGCTAATCCAGAGCTATGGGAGAAATAACAATGAAAGATGTAATTACTAAAGTAATATCAGATGGGATAAAATGCGATGATTTAACTGTAGAAGGCTCAGAAGCTAAATATGAAGTGCAAATAGTGAGTAATGTATTTGATGGAAAATCTACGATTCAAAGACATAAGCTTATATATTCTTTATTAGATAATTATATTAAAACAGGCGAAATACATGCTCTTACGATAAAAGCTACGACTATAAGTGAATCAAAAAAATAGAATTTGGAAAAGTAGAAAAATTATTCATGTTGATATGGATAGCTTTTTTGCTTCGTTAGAAATAAGAGATAGGCCTGAATTAAAAAATAAACCTGTAGCTGTTGGTGGCAAGGCTGACGAAAGAGGTGTACTGACAACCTGTAATTATATTGCTAGAGAGTTTGGCTTACATTCTGCCATGTCTTCTAAAAAAGCAGTGTCTTTATGCAAAAACTTAATTATTCTTCCAGTAGATATAGATAAATACAAACAAGAATCTAATGAGATTTTCAAAGTTTTTAAATGTTATTCAAAAAAAATTGAACCCGTATCAATAGATGAGGCCTATATTGATGTAACTGATTCAAATTATTGTAACTCAAACCCCGAGGAAATGGCCAATCAAATACGATCATGCATCTGGAAAGATTTTAAAATAACTGCATCTGCAGGAATATCATGTAATAAGCTTATTGCAAAAATTTGCTCTGATTGGAAAAAGCCAAATAATCAATATTGCTTAAGTGATGATGAAGTTCCAGATTTTATTAAGAATGTTAGATTAAATAAAATTCCCGGAATTGGAAGAGTTAATTTCGAAAAATGTATTAATCTAAATATGGAATACTGCAAAGATATGTATATCTACACAGTTTATGAACTTCAGAAAATATTTGGATCATTTGGCCATAGTTTATATAATTTAATTAGAGGAGTTGATCATAGAGATGTTGAAACAAACAGAGTTAGAAAAAGTATAAGTGTTGAGGACACATTCTTAGAAGATATTAAAGATCATGAAGTATGTATTCATAAAATACATTTACTCTATAAAAAACTTTTACATAGATGCCAAAATAATAAGATTAATCAAAACTTGGTAAAGGAAATATTCATAAAAGTTAAATTTAATGACTTTAAATCTATATCAAGACAATCTAAATGTAATGAACATCATATAGAAAAATACATACAGCTATTTGATAGTAATATTAAAAAACCTATAAAACCTATTAGGTTGCTTGGACTAGGATTTACTCTAAAAGATGATAAATCAGGCACTATTCAATATGAAATATTTGATAGATAATATAGCGATAATCTTATAGACTATAAAAAGTAAAAAAGAATACTGGGGTAGAAAATGAAATTTGAGACAATAGCAATTCATGGTGGATACTCACCAGAGCCAACAACAAAATCTGTAGCTGTTCCAATATACCAAACAACTTCATACTCGTTTGATGATACTCAACATGGTGCTGATTTATTTGATCTGAAGGTAGCAGGTAATATATATACTAGAATCATGAATCCAACTTCAGATGTCCTTGAAAAAAGAGTTGCAGCGATGGAGGGTGGAATAGGCGCTTTAGCTTTAGCATCAGGTTCAGCCGCTACAACATATGCCATTATGACGATATGCGAAGCTGGTGATAATATAATTAGCACTAGTACACTGTATGGTGGAACATACACCCTTTTTGCACATCAATTACCTAGATTTGGGGTTGATGTAAAATTTGGTGATCACGATGATATTCCTAGTCTTGAAGAGTTAATTGATGAAAATACAAAAGCAATATTTTGTGAATCTATTGGTAACCCAGCAGCTAATGTTGTTGATGTCCCAGAGATGGCTCGTATAGCTCATAAACATAAAATCCCTCTTATTGTAGATAATACGGTACCATCACCATACTTATTTAGACCGATTGAACATGGAGCCGATATTGTTGTTCATTCTTTAACAAAATATATGGGTGGGCACGGAACTACAATTGGTGGAATAATAGTTGATTCTGGAAAATTCCCATGGGCAAAATATAAAACAAAATTTAAAAGACTGAACACCCCAGATATGTCATACCATGGTGTAGTATTTACTGAAGCTATGGGTGAAGCAGCATTCATCGGCGCTGCGAGAGTAGTTCCTCTTAGAAATATGGGTGCAGCAATATCTCCCTTTAACAGCTTTATGATATTACAAGGTATTGAGTCTCTTCCTGTAAGGATGGATAGACACTGTGAAAATGCAATAAAGGTGGCTAAATTTTTAGAAAATCATAAATGTGTAACCTGGGTGAGTTATCCTGGTTTAGAGTCTCATAAAGAATATGAACTTACAAAAAAACTTATGGATGGTAAAGCATCAAGCGTATTAAGTTTTGGAATTAAAGGTGGCATGAAAAAAGGCGGTGTCTTTATCGACAACCTTAATCTGATAACTAGATTAGTTAATATTGGTGATGCAAAATCTCTTGCCTGTCATCCTGCAAGTACGACTCATAGACAACTATCCAAAGAAGAATTAAAGGCAGCAGGAGTTCCAGAAGATCTCGTTAGGTTATCTATTGGTCTTGAAAATATTGATGATATTATTGAAGATCTAGATAAATCTCTTAAAGCATCACAAAAATAATTATTTTTTAATATATATTTTGTTGCCAGAGTCAGCGAACTGCTTAGATTTCTCTTTCATACCCTCTTCTACTGCAATCTTAATATCTTTAATATTGTGTGTAGAAGCATAGTCTCTAATGTCTTGTGTTATTTTCATAGAACAAAAATTCGGACCACACATTGAACAAAAGTGTGCTGATTTTGCACTTTCCTTTGGAAGTGTTTCGTCATGAAATTCTTTCGATTTGTATGGGTCTAATGATAAATTAAATTGGTCCATCCAACGGAATTCAAATCTTGCTTTTGAAAGTTCATTATCTCTTTGAACTGCAAAATCGTGTCCCTTTGATATATCAGATGCATGTGCTGCTATTTTATATGCGACTAGCCCATCTTTTACATCCTCTTTATTAGGAAGGCCTAAATGCTCCTTAGGTGTTACATAACATAGCAACGAAGTTCCATATGAGCCTATGTTAGCTGCTCCAATAGCAGAAGTAATGTGATCATAACCTGGCGCTATGTCCGTTACAAGCGGGCCTAATGTGTAGAAAGGTGCTTCATTACAATATTTTTCCTCTAATATTACATTTTCTTTGATTTTATTGAGTGGTACATGACCTGGTCCTTCTATCATTACTTGGACATCTTTCTTTTGTGCTTTTGATGTAAGTTCACCAAGTGTTTTTAATTCTAAAAACTGAGCTTCATCATTTGCATCAGCAATTGAGCCTGGTCTTAAACCATCACCCAACGAGAAAGACACATCATACTTTTTCATAATATCGCAAAGGTCGTCAAAATGATCATAAAGAAAATTTTCTTTGTGGTGAGCTAAACACCATTTAGCTATTATAGAACCCCCTCTGGAAACGATGCCAGTAAGTCTATTTGTAGTGGTTGGTATGAAACTAAGTCTTAGACCCGCATGGATAGTAAAATAATCAACACCTTGTTCTGCTTGAGATATTATGACATCTCTGAATATCTCATAATTAAGCTCTTCAGCCTTACCATTAACTTTTTCCAGTGCTTCATAAATAGGCACCGTCCCAATTGGTACTGGTGAATTTCTAATAATTGTTTCTCGTGTTTCAAATATATTTTTACCTGTAGATAGATCCATTACCGTATCTGCTCCCCATCTCACCGACCACAAAAGCTTATCAAGCTCCTCCTCTATATCTGATTTCACAGGAGAGTTACCGATATTTGAATTGACTTTTGTAAGAAAATTTTTACCTATCACCATAGGCTCTAGCTCAGGGTGCCTTATGTTAGCAGGTATTATTGCTCTTCCCAATTCTATTTCACTTCTCACATACTCTGGTGTAACTTTAGCTTCTAAGCTGGCAAAGCTATTCTCTCTAGCTGCAGCATACTCCATCTCCTTGGTAATTATTCCATTTTTTGCGTATGCGAGCTGAGTAATATTATTATCAAATCTTTTATCAGATCCGTAGGAATTACTTCTTTCAAGTAACCATTTTTCTCTGTGCTTAGGTAAGCCATCCTTTAGATTGATTTTAAAACCTGGTTCTGTGTAGGGGCCAGTTGTATCGTAAACATGAAACTCTTTGTTACCTCCTGACGTATCAGAAATGGTAATTGCTCTATAGGGAACCTTGAGATTATTTACTTTTTTATAAACCTTTCTAGAATTAGGAAAATTTGTATTATATTCTTCTAATTTAATTTTTGAATCTGTCATAGGATTTACCAACTTAACTACAATAATAACACAAACAGCTATATAATCATGAAATGAATAATATGGACAACATGACTTTAATATATAGGTGTCATGACATACTAGATGAAAAAACACTTAGTGTCATTAAGAGAGTTAAAAGAGATTTATTTGTGCCTGAGAAATATAAAAGTTTTTCTGGTACAGATTTAGCTATCCCATTAGAGTCTGAACAACACATGCTGACTCCCTCTTGTGAGGGCAAGATTATACAATCTATGGATTTCCATATAAATGATAATGTAATAGTTATTGGAACTGGTAGTGGCTATTTAACAGAATGTGCTTCTTACCTAACAAATACTGTCTCATCATATGAAATTGATTCCAAACTCTATAACTATGGAAAAAATAATATAGACTTACATAGTAAGAATAGGCATAAGATTGATTTAAATCACCAAAGTATTTTAGATTGTTTGGATAAATTAAGCAGGTATTCAAAAGTGATATTTACATGCTCAGTAGACACTTATAAAACTTATATTAATTACTTAGCTAATGATTCCATAAGCTTTTTCTTTATAAATCAATACAAATCCCCTTATAAGACAGGTATTATGGTTACTAAGACAAGAAATGGTTACAGACTAAAGGAAAATATAGTAATATCCCAGACTAATAAAATAAAGGACTAATGATGCAAGAAAAGAGTGCCAAACAAATTAATGAGATGATCAAAACTAATCCTCAACTAAAAATTATTGATGTGAGAGAACTGTGGGAATATGATAAAGGCCATATCGAAAATAGTTCACACATCCCTATGGCCACAATACCTAACTCCTTGGAATTATTTAGTGATTCAGACGAATACGTTATAGTTTGTCATCATGGTATTAGAAGTAGAACTGTTGCGCTTTATCTAGAACAAAAAGGTTTGAAGGCAAATTTATATAATCTTTCAGGCGGGATGGAACAATGGTCTGATGATGTTGATTCAAGTATTGAAAAATACAAATGAATAAATTACTTACTCTGTTAGCATTTTTACCATTTGCACTAAATGTGTGTGCGACAGATATAATTAACTTGTATGATAGAGCTCTCAAACATAATATTGATTTATCTCATAAAAAGATAGATTTAAATATTGCAAATGAGGTGCTTAAGCAAACACAATCTTCTACACTCCCAGAAATTAATTTTTCTGCAAGAGCGAGTGAAACTACTGTAGAGAGATATGACTCAAGTGGTGTATATAACCCATCTGATTATGATAGAGATACATACAATTTATCTATTAAACAGCCTCTCTTTTATTTATACGTCTTCGATGAGATAAAGAAATCAAAAGGAATTCTTAAAGAAAATGAAATTCGTAAAGATGATTTACAAAATATTATAGTATTAGAGACTGCACGAAATTACTTCAACCTTATAAAACAAAAGAACCTAGTAGAGTTAAATCAAATAAAAAAAGAATTCAACTTTTCTAAATATAATGCATCAAAAAAACTATATGCTAGTGGGAATATTACAATTCAAGAATATGAAAAACATAAAAATAGTTATGACGCATCATTGATAGATGTAAATATTAGTGAAGATTCTCTTGCAGGAACTAAAAATGAAGTATACATATTTTCAGGTAAAGAACTAAATGACATTAATGATATAAAGCTTGTCAAACTAAATCATTACTCATACAAAATTCAAGATTTAATTCAATCTGCAAATGTAAATAATAATTCTATCAAGCTCGCAAAACAGAATATAAAAATAAGTAGAGATGATATTGCATCACAAAAGTCAAGACATTATCCGACTTTGGATCTCATTGCTGAGTATGACTATATTGATATAACACAAGGAGGTTCTCAATTTGGTGCGACAACTAGAGAAGACTCATCTATATCACTTGTGTTAAATTTCCCAATATATAATGGAGGATATCAATCCTCAAAGACAAAAGAAGCAAGATTAAAATATAAAAAGGCTCGCCTTGATTACACAAATTCTAAAAGATCTCTCAGAAGGGATCTTATTGATACCTTGAATACGTATAACACTAATAAAAAAAAATATGATTTATCAGTACAGCTAACTGATACCAACTTAAAAGTTTATGAAAGCGCAATACTTGGTAATGAGAAGGGGATTTATACAGACACACAATTATTAGAGGCTAGAATAAAATATCAAGAATCTTTATTTAATAGCAAAAATATAATGATGGACTATATCTATAGTGAAATGACACTTGATTATTTAAGAAATGTATTAAATTATTCTGACTTAAGAAAGATTAATACTTATCTTGTTTGGTAATGTTTTTTTATAATCTTTTTCTATACATCTTGTCCCCTTTTATACTGATTAGATTAATCGTGTATACGATTAGAAACTCTGCGGGCTCAGTCTACTTATTTAATAAATTATTTGGTACAAAAAACCTTAATAAGAAATCACTATGGATTCATGCAGCTTCTATTGGTGAAATGAAAATTGCGATAGAAGTATCTAGGGAACTGATTAAAATAGGTCATAAAGATATCTTTATAACATCTAATACTCCCACATCAAAAATTCTTTTTGAAAATTCTAAACTGGAAAATATTACACATTGTTACTTACCTGTGGACTTTTACTTTATAACAAAAAAGTTTGTTAAAATGGTATCACCTAAATTACTTATTGTAATTGAAACTGAAATCTGGCCAAACCTCTATAACTTGTGTGAAAAAAATGATACAAAAATAATAATTATTAACGCTAGATTTAATAACCCAAAAGGTATTTTGGGTATCCTATCTAATAAAATATATAAAGAGACGCTAAATAAAGTAGCTCATGTTTATTGTAAATCAAAAAAAGATGAAAGTGGTTACTTGAAGTATATAAATAAAGATAGAGTAAGTAATCTTGGTAATATTAAATATTCATTAATAAAAGAAGATGAGAATATTGAAAGAATAATTGATAAAAAATACATATTACTTGCTTCCTCTCATCATAGAGAAGAAATTATAATAATTAAAGAATGGCTTAAGTTGAAATCAAATAAGTTTCTTTTAGTAATAGCTCCAAGACATCCGAGTAGGCTTGGAGATATACTCTCAGATATTCCTTTATCAGGAATAAATATTTCAATAAGAAGTAAAAAGGAAAAAATACGGAATTCATCCCAGATTTACATAGCTGATACTATAGGCGAAATGGACTCGTTGATTAAGTTCTCAGAATTTACTATATTTGGTGGATCCTTTGTAGATGAAGGTGGGCACTCATTTATGGAAGCAGCTATTCATTCAAAAGCAATTATAGTGGGTCCATATATGTATAACTTTGTCGAAGAGACAGAAGAATTTTTAAAAAATAATGCATTGATAATGTGTCAGAAGCCAGAGATGTTGAAAAATATATTTGAAAAATTATTAAGATCAAAATCTAAGAGAGAAATATTTGAAAAGAATGCAAAAAATCTTGTTGTATCAAAGAAATCTATTATTGATAATTACATTACACACGTTGACAAGCATATTAATACTTGAACTTATTTAGTAAATTCTTCCCAATCAAACTTATCATCTAAATTAAATTTGCTTAATGATTTTTTAAACTTTCTGAGTACTGAGGATGTCATCTTCTTATCTCCTTTTTTAGAGAGATTAATGATAAGTTTATCAAAATCAATAAAGGATATCTTCTGTGTCTTTGTATTAAAAATAATATTTTTTAAATTCATATCAAAATTAAATACTCCATTTTCGAATAGCGTCTTGAAACAAAAGGATAAGTCACTGTAAAACTTTGAATTCATATTATTATTAGATATATATTTGTCTAATGTTATACCTTCAATTTTACTTAGAATAATATCGCCTGTATAAAATATCCCTTTCCTATTGATATATGAAAAAATAGGAGAACATACCTCAAAAGTATTTGTTATTTTAGTATCACTTAGATTACTCAATATATGAGAGAAATCTATGTAGTTCTTGAGCTCTTTAATAGGTCTAGATATATTTAATCCTAAGTATAAATAAGAGTCATTCAATATAGACATACCACCTTTCCGCCAAAAGTGTTTTTTAATAAAGCCATTATTATAATCAAGGAAGTTGCTTTTATTATTTAATCGAAATTCATCACTTGAAAAGCATGATAGTATTCTCTTTTGAAGTATAGGTTGGATAGATGAATCGTAACAGATGTACTGATTATCAAATTTATGGGATACTATTGAACTATATTTTGTTTTTATCATATGAACAAAGAAAATAATACATCAATATCTATCTGTATTCTAAGATTATCTGCAATAGGTGATGCAACTCATATAATCCCTATAATTTCAACTTTACAAAAACACTATAAAAAAGCTGATATCACATGGATTATAGGTAAAACAGAGTATGAATTAGTAAAAATGTTAGACAATGTAAATTTTATAGTTATAGATAAAAGTAAAACGCTAGATTCAGTTATAGGCATGCATAAATATTTAAGAAAGGAATATTTTGATATAGTTTTTCATATGCAAAAATCATTGAGATCTAAATTTCTAGGAAGAATAATTAATGGTAAGATAAATGTCACTTTCAATGATATCAAAACGAATAATAATCATGTATTAGATAATTTTTTTTCATTCCTAGAAAAGATTAATATCCAAACAAAAGAATTGAATTGGCAGACAAATAAAATTTTGACTTTCTGTGATAGTTTCATTGATGAAACTAATATAGAGGAATTTAAACCCTTTGTTGCAATAAACCCATTTACTAGTGAACGTGTAAATAACTACCGAGAATGGGATTATGATAATTATGGCACAATTTCTGAATATTTATTTAATGAGTATTCCATCAAAACTGTCTTTGTTGGTAAGACGACTGAGGAAAGAAAAAACAGCTTTCAAAAACATATAAAAGGAAGTTCAAAATTATTGAATTTAATTAATAAGACATCTTTAGGTGAAATGTTAAGTGTTCTAAATATGTCAGAATTTTATATAGGACCAGACTCTGGAACATTACACATGGCAAATATGTTAGCTCTGCCTATTATTGGTTTGTATGCAACATCAAATCCTAAAAGAACGGGGGCCTACTCAAGTCTAGAATATACAGTTGATAGATATGAAGAAGCTTTGGATACGTTTTCCAAAAAATCGATTGAGAAGGCAAAATGGGGTGAGCGGGTGAGAGATAAGGGAGCAATGAAATTGATATCATTAGATGATGTTAAGCTAATGATTAAAAAAGTACTTTCTAATTAGTTTTCTGTATATTCTTTATAATATGTGATGTCGATTTACCCTCAATGATATCGACCAATTCTATCTTTTTATTATTATCTATCATATGTTTTGAGCCAGCTATCTCCTTACCTTCATAATCTTTACCTTTTACAAGTATATCGGGAGTAATATCAATAATTAATTTTTCAGGAGTATCTTCATCAAAGATAATTATATGATCCACACAGGTTAATCCAGCGAGGACATAGGCTCTATCATCTTGTTTACATATTGGCCTATCAGATGATTTAAAATTTTTAATAGAAGAATCTGAATTAAGACCTACGATTAAAATATCACCTTTGGCCTTTGCTTGTTCAAGAATAAATATATGTCCAGGATGAATAATATCAAAACATCCGTTAGTAAATACAACTGTTTGTTTTCTATTGCGAGCACTCATTACTAGAAATGCTAATTCGTCATTATTATTTATAATTTTAGGATTTTCTAATAGCATTATTAATATCGCTTTTACTTATACTCGCAGTTCCTAAATGTAGTATTGATAATCCAGCTGCTATATTTGCAAGTTCACAAGATTTTTTTAATGTTTTATTGGAAGCTAATGCAGCAGCAAGAACTGCTATTACTGTATCTCCAGCCCCTGTAACATCATAGACATCTTTTTGTGATGTAGGAAAAGTTAAAACAGAATCTTTAGAAAATAAAACCATTCCATTCTTACCAAGGGTTAAGAGTAATGCGTCTAGTTGTAGATCTTTTTTTAATTTTTTCCCTTTTGCTATCATGTCTTTTTTGTTCTTAATCTTACCCGCAATCATTGAAAACTCTAACTCATTAGGTTTTACCATGTAAGCATTTTCATATGTTGAATAGTCTGTGCCTTTAGGATCTATAATTACCTTAATATTATTTTTGTTTGCAAAGCTGATAATGTCGCTTGCAATAGGTTTTACTGACCCTTTATCGTAATCTGACATAATTATTAAGTCAGAATTTTTAGCATACTTGATTATTTTTTTATAAAGTTGGCTGTGCATATTAGATTTATTTCTATCTTCATGATCCAGACGCAGTAGTTGTTGATCATTTCCAATAATTCTAGATTTTAATGTTGTCCTTATAGATAAATCTTTTACTGGATCAAACTTAATACTGGTATGCCTTAGAACTTTTATCAATTCCTTTAGTTCTGCGTCATCACCTGTGATGCCTAGCAAAGTAACATTCATTCCTAATGCTGATAAATTTTGTGCTACGTTTGATGCTCCTCCAGGTTTATATATTATTTTTTGAATATCTACGATAGGAACAGGCGCTTCTGGAGACACTCTATTAACAGTACCATGGCTATACTTATCAAGCATGATATCGCCTACTACTAATATATTCTTTTTTTTAAACATTTAGACTTGTGTTAACCAACTATCATATTCATCTACCTTGCCCCTTATAGTATCAAAATATATCTTTTGAATTTTTTTTGTAATTTCACCTGGCTTACCATCATTTATTTTTACATTGTCTACTTGGATAATTGGAGTCACTTCAGCAGCTGTGCCAGTAAAAAACGCTTCATCAGCTGATTTCACGTCATCAACTGAAATATTTGTTTCTTCCACGTTATAATTTAAGTCCCTAGCAATTTTCATCACAGTTTGTCTAGTAATACCATTTAATACTGTAGCATCCTTTGGAGTATGAATAGTATTATTTGCAATCATAAAAAAATTTTCTCCTGATCCCTCATTAACATTATCATCAACATCAAGAATTAAAGCTTCATCAAAACCTGAATTGAGAGCATCTTTAAGTGCCAACATAGAATATAAATAATTTCCTGAAGCCTTTGCTTTATGCAACATACTTTTTTCAGATCGTTTTGGAAAATCAGTTACTTTGACTTTAATACCATTTAATATTTTATCATCACCAAGATATGATCCCCAATCCCAAGCTGCGATGATTGCATGTACTTTTAAATTATCAGCACGTAAGCCCATACCTTCAGAACCATAAAAACACATTGGTCGTATATATGCATTTTTTAAGTTATTGATTTTTACAACTTTAGACTGTGCATCATTTAATTCTTTTGAGTTATATGGAATTTTCATACCTATAAGCCTAGCTGATTCAAATAATCTATTTGTATGATCTTCTAATCTAAAAATTGCTGGGCCACCTGAGGTCTCATAGGCTCTCACTCCCTCGAAGACTCCAGTTCCATAATGAAGTGTATGCGTTAATACATGAACCTTTGCGTCTGACCATTCAACGAGCTTGCCGTCCATCCATATTTTACCTTTTAGGTCTGACATTTTCATTATTTTACCTTCTAGAATTTAAAGAAAACTATAACATGTATTAAAGTGTTGGGAAATTAATGACTAGTGTTAATTTTTTATAAAAAAGCTAATTTACCTTGAAATTAAACAGTTACTACATAATAATGATAATCATTCTTATTTACAATGATTAGACAATTTATATATATAGCAGTAATTATCCCAGCTCTTGTAATTACCGGTTGTTCGAGCACACCTATTGACGAAGAAGTTAATTTATATACCGCAAGGAAAGAGCATCTTATTAGACCTTTGATCAACATTTTTGAAAACGAAACAGGTATAAAAGTAAATATAGTCTCAGCTAAAACAAAAGTTTTGATTAAAAAGATTATTGATCAGGGAGAAACAAGTCCTGCAGACTTATTAATAACAGTTGATGCAGGTAATCTACATAAAGCTAAATTAAAAAATATTACTCAGGAGATTGAGTCAGAGAAACTTAACAGCCTAGTACCTGAACATTTAAGAGATAGGGATGGCCACTGGTATGGGCTCTCTATACGCTCTAGAGTAATTATGTATAATCCTGAAAATATTAATGCTGAAGATATAATGAATTATGAGAATTTAATGGACCCTGCCCTTAAAGGGCGTGTTTGCATTAGGTCATCAAGTAATATTTATAATCAATCCCTACTCGCATCGATGATTCACCACAATGGCGAGCAAGCAGCAAGAAAATGGGCAAAAGGTGTGGTCAATAATTTTTCAAGACAACCTAAAGGTAATGATAGAGGACAAATGACTGCTGTTGTACTCGGTAAATGCGATGTTACTTTAGCTAATACTTATTATTTAGGAAAATGGATCTCATCAAAAAAAGATACTGAGAGACAGTATGCTAAAAAAATA
>Ga0228630_1000348_pt1 | contig 20208 bp, 18 predicted proteins | sample 37DmetaG_FD_183038 | JGI IMG/M metagenome (GOLD analysis project Ga0228630, IMG submission 183038) | Seawater microbial communities from Monterey Bay, California, United States - 37D | ecosystem: Environmental > Aquatic > Marine > Coastal | place: USA: California | collected 2016-10-25 | reverse complement strand
CTTTGTGGTCTAATCCAAGAGCTGTAATGGCCATCACTCGGCCTCCAGAAGTCACAACTTCATCATTGTTGTGTTGTGCTCCAGCATGAAAAACTATCGCCTCTTGTACATTCTCAAACCCCGATATTGTTTTTCCTTTTTCGTAGGCTTCAGGATAGCCACCAGACACAAGCACAACAGTCGTTGCTGTTTTTGGATTGACTTCTAAATTTATTGTATTCAAATTCTGATTTTTAATTGCAATAAAAATCTCCATCAAATCTGTATTAATGCGCGGTAAAACAGCTTCGGTTTCTGGATCACCCATTCGTACATTGTATTCGATCACTAAAGGTTCGTTATTAACTACAATTAATCCGATAAAAATAAATCCTTTATAAGGGGTTTTGTCCTTTTTAAGCCCTTCGATAGTTGGCTTTACAATGCGTTCTTCAATTTTATTCAAAAGGACCTCATCAGCAAAAGGAACTGGAGAGATAGCGCCCATACCTCCAGTATTGAGGCCAGTATCACCTTCACCGATGCGTTTGTAGTCTTTTGCCGTTGGCAATAGCTTATAATGAATTCCATCTGTAAGCACAAAACAACTCAGCTCTATGCCGTCCAAAAATTCTTCGATAACGACTTTGCTGCTTGCGTTGCCAAACTTCGAATCCACTAACATGTTTTTTAGTTCCGATTTTGCTTCATCGAGATCCCCAATAATTAGAACACCTTTCCCTGCGGCAAGACCGTCTGCTTTTAAGACATAAGGTGGTGAAAGTGTTTCTAAAAAAGAAAACCCTTTTTCAAGGTCATTAGCTGTAAAACTTTGATAGGCCGCAGTAGGAATGTTGTGGCGAAATAAAAATTCCTTAGCAAACTCTTTACTTCCTTCTAGTGTAGCAGCCGCTTTTTGAGGGCCAATTACGGCAACATGTTTCAAAGCATCATCATTTAAAAAGAAATCGTGAACACCATTCACCAAAGGGTCTTCTGGGCCTACAACAACCATTTCTATGTTGTGTTCTAAAACTGCCGATTTTATGCCTTCAAAATCAGAGACGGAAATATCTAAGTTGGTAGCTACCGAAGCAGTTCCTGAATTACCTGGTGCTACAAATAAATGATTACATAATGGACTTTGTGCGATTTTCCAAGCAAAGGTATGCTCTCTTCCTCCTGATCCTAGTACTAAAACGTTCATTGGTTAATATGCTTTTTCGTCGCCTTTAATGGCTTTTATGATGGTTTGAATAATAATTTTGATGTCCAAAAATATGGACCAGTTTTCTATGTAAAAAATATCATATTTTACGCGACCAATAATATCCTTGTCGGTCTCTACCTCTCCTCTGTATCCACTGACTTGTGCCAGGCCCGTAATCCCTGGTTTTACAAAGTGACGTACCATAAATTTATCAACTTTATTGGCATACATTTCTGTATGGCTTAGCATATGTGGACGTGGGCCAACGACGGACATATCTCCTATGAGCACATTGAAAAATTGGGGGAGTTCATCCATACTCGTTTGCCGCATGATTTTACCCAGTTTAGTAATCCTTTGGTCCGCTTTTGATACTTGAATAACATTTGCTTTGTCGTTAATAACCATTGATCTGAACTTAAAACAAGTAAATGACTTGTAATTATACCCATTTCGAAGCTGAGAAAAGAACACTGGTCCCTTAGATTCGATCTTTATAAATAGTGCTAATAAAGGGGTCAGCCAAGACATGATTAGAACGATAACCAGCAAAGAAAAACCAATATCAAACAGTCGTTTCAGGGCTAAGTTGAAAGAATCATCCAAAGGAATGGTTCTGAATTCTAAGACAGGAACCATCCCGTAAAAATCGCGCTTTAAGTCTTGGTTAAGGACAGTATTTTGCTCTGGGACGAATTTGACCACTTTCAAGTTATTGTCCGCAAATTTTGTAATGACTTTGACGTCCTCGGGGTTCAGTTCTGAAAGGGCGCAATAGATTTCATCAACACTTTCAGCTTTGATATAACTAAAAAGTGTGTTTAAATCTATCTTCTCTCTTTTTTTAAAGGACACGGTTTTTGTGTTAATAAAGCCTGACTCAGGATTGTTTTTGAAAAACAACTCAAGATCCTTTGCTTCTTTGCTGTCTCCAAGAATAATTGTTCTTCGAATATTCCCTTTTAGATAAGCTCTATAATTCTTTAGAAGAAAAAATAATAGATACTTAAAAAATGATATAAAAAGAAAACAGAAAATAATATATCTTAAGATCTGAAGTGGGTTAAGGTTGGATTGTGGAAAAACTCCTTGATAGGCAAACACCAATAATGAGAAAAACAGCGCTTGACGTACTAAAAGGTTATAGACACGAAGAGCGCTTGAATAACGGTGAACTTCATAAAATTTTGAAATAAGGGCTGTAACAACCCAGCCCAAAGAAATAGTCACGGTAAATCTTAAAGAAAATGCTTGAGAAAAGAGAGACAAAGCCGCTACCACATTGATTACTGTTAGATCAATAGTGTAGAAAATGGGCTTAATCAGCCACGAATAACGTCCATGTCTGAAACTGCTCACTAGCGTTTGATGTGTTTAGAAAAGTCTTTATGATCGACTTTAAAAAGTTTTGATTCAGGTAATGTTCTAAAATATTCTAATGTCTTTTTCATGCCCTCAGATCGGTTAATTTTAGGGTACCAATTTAATATTTTTTTTGCTAAGCTAATATCGGGTTGACGTTTTAATGGATCATCTTTAGGGAGGGGTTTATATTTTATTTTTTGATTGGTGTTTGTGAGAGTTAAGATTTCTTGTGCGAATTCTGAAATGGTAATTTCGTCGGGGTTACCAAGATTAACAGGCAGTGTATAGTCGCTAAAAAGCAATCGATAAATACCCTCAATTAAATCATCTACAAAGCAGAACGAACGTGTTTGACTGCCATCTCCAAATACCGTAAGGTCTTCCCCTCTAAGCGACTGCCCCATAAATGCGGGAATCACTCGGCCGTCATTCAGACGCATACGAGGGCCATAGGTATTAAAAATACGGGCAATCCGAGTCTCCAGCCCGTGAAAACGATGATAGGCCATGGTCAATGCTTCTTGAAAGCGCTTGGCTTCGTCATAAACCCCACGAGGGCCAATGGAGCTCACATTCCCAAAGTAGTCTTCACTTTGTGGGTGTACAAGCGGATCACCATAAACTTCTGAGGTCGAGGCGATAAGAATACGGGCCTTTTTGGCTTTTGCTAAACCTAATAAATTATGTGTGCCCAGCGAACCTACTTTAAGCGTTTGAATAGGGATTTTTAAATAATCAATAGGGCTGGCAGGAGAAGCAAAATGTAAGATATAATCTATAGGTTGGGTGATATCTATATGATTTGTAACATCATGTTCTATAAACTTAAAATTTGGGTGGTTAAAAAGATGATGTATATTGTCTTGATCTCCAGTAATGTAATTGTCTATCCCGATAACCTGAAATCCTTCACCAATAAAACGATCACAGAGGTGGGATCCTAAAAAGCCTGCGGCGCCAGTGATAAGAACGGTTTTGGACATAAAGATTTATTTGTCATGCCAAATATAATTAGATTGTTTGGTATGTGGTGTATTCCCTTTCAAAATTATCTTGGGTTAAAGAAATCTTTGGACTTTAATTCTACAAAATATTTGATTTCTTTTTCAAATCGTTTTTTTGAAAATTTTTCTACACTAGCCCTAATTATTTCAGGCTCAAAGGATTGCGTATCAAAGTATTTCAGAGCATTTAAGATTGATTGACTTGTTTGATTTTCAAATAAAATACCTGTATAATTATGTTTGACCGTTTCTAATAAACCGCCTTTTGCAAGACCAATTACTGGGGTTCCGCATGCTTGAGCTTCAACTGGAACTATTCCAAAATCTTCCTCGGCAGCAAACACAAATGCTCTAGCGTTTCGCATGTAAACCTTTAATTCAGATGGTTCAATATACCCTAAAAACTCAATATTATCTTTGGCTATTTTCTTTAGTTTTTTTTCATCTGGTCCAGATCCTGCTATGATTAATTTTTTGTTGGGTAATTCATTGAATGCCCTAATTATGATTTCAATTTTTTTATATGAAACCAACCTCGATGCAGTAAAAAAGAAATCCTCTTTCTTGACTTTTAATTTAAATTTGTTGATGTCAACTGGTGGATAAATTACATTACTGTTTCGATTATAGATTTTTTTTATTCTTTTCTGGATATACTTAGAATTCGCAATAAAAAAATCAACGCTCTTACTGTTGTTGTAGTCCCATTTTCTTATTTTATTTAAAACCCATTTTGCATACATCCCCCTAATGCCCGTGTTTAAATTTGAATCTTCTAAATATTGATGATAAAAATCCCAAGCGTATCGCATTGGTGAATGGCAATAACATATGTGTAATTGATTTTGATTAGTTAAAACCCCTTTTGCTATTGATGCTGATGAAGACAGAATTAGGTTATATTCCTTTAAATCAAATCGCTCGATTGCTTTAGGGAAAAATTGTAAAAATTTTCTGTGGTTTGACTTTGCGGTAGGCAGATTTTGAATAAAGCTGGTTTTTGCTTTTTTACCTCCTAAAATAAATTCTCGGTCTTTTTTATTTAAAAAGTCAACTAACGAAAAATGGTCTAAATCATTCCAAACATTGTTAATTGAATGAACAACCTTTTCGGCGCCTCCATTTACATAATACCAATCATGAACTAATGCTTTCTTCATTAACTTTAATTAAATTGTTTTTTATCAATAAAAGAATAATTGTAAAAGCTACAAAAGGATAAATACCTGCGCCTCTTAAATAATTAAACATTAACAAAAATACATTAATAATTATGATATATATTACCAATGGACGCCAAGTGAAGTTGTTTTTTGCTTTTAAAAAAACAAACTTTTGAAAGCACCCAAAAACAAACATAAAAAGAGGAGTTAACCAGCCAAAATCTAGAAAAAGAGCTCCAAAAGTTGTTATGTAAACATATTCTCTTGGAGAGGTGTTAATATTTCCTTTATTAAATAGTCTGCCAAAAGGACTAAAGGTATAAGAGCCATAGGTTAGCGGTATTGGTTTTCCTTTTACAATATGGTTAAACTCAAAGAAACCATGAGTAATATATTGTCCTAAATGAAGAAATGTCAAAGCTGTCCGCTTATTTAAATCAGAAGTGCTGTCTGATAAAATATACAACTCAATATTTTTTGACGGCTTTAATAAATCGTTATATCTAGCAGATAAAATCTCATTGTATATATTTTTCCCTTCTTTTGCTTCTCTTTTAAATAATAAAAGATTTGTAACTATAAATAATGATATTGCTCCAAAAAGAGTCAAAATAATTTTGTTCTTTGTTAATTTAATCTTTGTAAAAACTAGGATTGAAAAAACTAGAATAATAGCAATATCAAAAAAAGGCTTTCTAGATCCTAACAAAAGTGCTTCTATAAGGGGCAAAAATAGAAGTGCGAAAGAGAGAATTTTTAATCGTTTGTTTTGAAGATTTAAACTTATTACAATTACTATTGGGAAAAAATAAAGAGCTTTTAATACGGAGGCAATTTTAAAAGGAATTTGTACAAACTCAAAACCACTCCCAACCAAAGATCTGTTTAAAGCGTAACTGTTTGATAATGTCATCTCACGAACAAAAAACAGGTCAATAAAGCGCACCAAAAAACTAAGTGCTGTAATAATGATTATCTTATATAAAATTGAAATCAATTCTACCTGATTGTAAACCTCTTTTTCCTTTTTTTTAAGATTAATCGTTACAAATCCAAATATCAAGCTCAAATAACAAGCAACGATAAATAGTGTTGTTTTGGGTTGAATGGGCTCAACAATTTGAACAGGAAGTGTAACAAACACACAAAACCATATGACAACTCCAAATATCAGACTAAAATAGAACAACTTATTTATGTTAAGATAGTTCACGGACATAAAATTAAATAATAGTACCCAATAGTAAATAAATATAATGATGCAATCGTGAGCGCAGATTTTCTAAAAATTATATTTTTTTTATATAAACTAAAATATTGAATAAGACAGGCTGTTGATATTATAGTGAAATGTATAAGTACCAAAAATTGTAAATCCATTTGATTTCTACAAAAGTAAAAAACAATTAGCGCTACAACCGACAATCCTAAAAATTTAATATTGTTTTTGGCGGCGAGTTTTTCCCTGTCAATGATACTCGAATTTAATGCAGTTGCAATCCAAACAACCATCTGAGCAGATAATATAAAATAAATGTTTTTGTAGGATTGAAAAGTGATCGTAAAAAAGTCTGAGAATTCTCCAACAATGTATGGTGAAATGAAAAAAATTAGTACGGAAAGTGTATATATAAACAAAAAAAATATGTAGTAATACTCATCTAATAATAAAGGGCTCAACGTATAAAGTTTCTTGAAAAAAAGAATATTTATCACTTGATAAATCATTACAACAATTGCTGACAACCTAAAATAAAAGGCATATACGCCTACCGCCTCAAAATCAAAAAAGTATTCTACCAGTATCCTACCTGAGGTTGTAATTAAAAATATTAAAAAAGTAGAAATTAAAAGATGCACACTAAACCTTAAAATGATTTTATATCCATCAATTAATATTTGATTTTTATGCTTAAAGAAATTATAAATACTATAAAACACATAACCCATAGCATATAATATTATAAATACATTAATTGCATTAATACTAATTGCTACTAACCCAAATAGTGAAAAAATGTAATATACTAACAGAACAATGTAAAGCCCTGAATCTAAAATTACAGCAACTATTGATTTTTCGTGGGACTTTAATTGAGTTGAATAAAATACTTGATTTGCAATTATATACGACACATTGAATGCTAAATAAAAATTGATGTTCAATTCAAAGAAAAAAAACAAAATTTGATTTATCACAAATGGTATTAGCAACACCAACACATGGAGTTTAAACGACGGTTGTAATTCTAATCTTTTTTCTCTTAATATGAAATATGGATAAGCTCCTGGAACACCTAGATTGATTACTGTATTAACAATCATCCCTAAGCCCGCCAATGCATATTCTAGAATACCAAAATCAGTACGAGATAATACATCTGCCAGCAATAGTGGCACAAAATAAACCGTTGCCTTGGCTATGGTAAATACTAAGACAAAGAAGCTATGTTTTCTTATGCGGGCGACTATTTTCAAAAAATCGTTTTCTTAAAAAATAAAATTGATTTCATAATTTTATCAACTATTGTTGGTTTTCTATTAGTACTCCATTGTTATTGTCTTCTAAAATATTTATGTTAGGATTATCATTAATTATATCTAATACTCCAATAGTAAAAGGCCTTGTTTTATCCCCATAGTCAAAATGAGCTGTATATTTTGCTTTGCTACCTTTCTCATTAATGACAACTTTTTCAATAGAACTGTTATAACATTTGTTGACCCAAAGCGCCTTAAACTCTATTTCTTCTCCTTTGACTGCGTCTTGCATTGGAGACATATGCTCTGAACTGCCAACACCAAACTTATCTATATAAACTTCACCTATCAAATGATCTTTCCCAGTAATGTAAACCCCATGACGGTCCGTTGATTTGATGTGTACCTTGTCAATTTGTACATTTTCTGGATTATTGTTCCACCCGTCAATTGAAAGAGCTGCATGATTGTGTTGGTACTTTTTATCACCAGAGCCAAAATCATCTATTTCTAAAAATTTGATTTTTATGTCTTTACACCCGTGGTAGATATGACAACCTCTAGATCTTAAACCCCTAATATTTTTCTGCTCGTCTGATTTAATGATTACAGAATCAATAGAAATATTTTGCGCCTCTGTAATTCCTAACCTATCATAAGTAATAATTTGTCCGCGAAGTTCAATGTCTGAGGGTTTAATTTTTAATTCTGAATTATCGGTAATATGAATTATATCAAACTCCGCTTGATCAAATGACATCTTTAATCCTATTCTTGAATCCAAAATTAGTGCGCTCTTGTAATAACCTCTTGGGAAAAAAAGCTCGATACTTTCTTTTTCTGCCAAATCTAGAACCGTTTTTAATTTTGGCTCTTTCGTAAAAGGGTGGATTGACAAGTAAGTTGAGTCAGGGAAAATCCCATATCGTCTGACATCTCCTATTGGAAAATCTGAATTTAAAACATAATCAGAGTCATCAAAAAGTTGATTTTCATAATTTTGTTGACTCTCCTCTTTTTCTGTTTTGCCTTTACAAGAATAGAAAGAAAGAAAAATGATGCAGGAAAATAAAATTGATTTCATAAATAATATTTTTAATTAGTTTTATAAGCCATAGTATTTAAACTTTTATCTAACACATACAAAAATGGAATTAAAACGGCAAAAATGACAACACCATGTTGCCTATCTAAATACGATTCTACAACGCAAGCAAAGCTAAAAAAGGTTAAAATAAATGGATAAAAAAAATATTTTGTTTTTATTTTTTTGAATAAACAAAATAGAAGCCACAAAAACAAGATCCCTCCCAAAAAACCTGTTTTAAGAAATTCCGATAAATATTGATTGTGGTTGTTTAGTTCTCCCTTTAATGCTGCTTTAAAATTAATTGTCTTATACTGCTTTTTTAATGCGCTTTGAAAATCTCCAGTACCAACTCCAAAGGGTAATGATTGGCCGATTTCTTTTAACGATAGATAATTAACAAGTAACCTGTGTTCGAATGTGTTTTTGGTTTGCGTGTATTTGTTTTTTGTAATAATGGTCTCAAGGTTTAAATCTGTTGTTTTAATAAACACATTTATTCTATCTTTTAAAATTGGGGTTTGCATTGCTGCAAACAAACAAACACATCCAATTATCATCAAAAAATAAGCGTTCTTTTGTTTTCGTTTTAAAAACAACGATGTGATAAAATATATCCATGAAGCAAAAAGAAAAAACAATGTGGTTTTGTTTCCAAGTAAAAATAAAACTCCCACGGATATACATAGTAAAATAGTGTGCAGGATCAATTGCTTTTGCTCAAGAATTGATTTTAATGAAATTAAAATTGGAAGAAAAACAATAAACGCTATATAGAACTGACTAACCCCTAACTGTTCTTCAATTGTAAAATGCACAAATGTATTTAGAGTGCGCTGTAAAATAAAAACATGACTTATAATCAGGCCAATAAATGTTATAACAATTGAATATTTTAAGAAACACAAAAGTCTTAGCGCATTCTTTTTTGTTATTGATTCTAAAAACATAATAGGAGGGATAAGGCATAAAGGCAGCATAACTACAATCCTCCTTAAGGCAAATTCTTTGTCTTCTGAATAAAAATATCCAATACATTGAACCAAGAAAAATGCTACGAATAATAATGAAGCTTTATGTGTTTTTAGAGCTTTTAATTTTTTTGTAATATTTGCTTTACTGTCTAAAAAAAATATTGGTACTAATAAATATAAGGCAATGTTGTTTACTGCATAAGACAATGGAAATGAGCAAATAATGATAGCCACAACGATACAAAATAATTTAGGTCGTTGGTTAATCAAGCCCCTGATTTCAATACTCATTTTTAACTAAAATATTTGTTAGTTGATCATCAAAAATTGGTAATTGTTTTGCTATACCATTCATTCTAATATTGTTAATAAAAGTTGGCTCATGGTATTTCCCTTCATCCAATCTTAGACTATATCCCCGCTTGTTAGGGGCGGTACTATATATATCTAACGAATCTATCTCACAGTTATTACATTTGTTTATCCAAAGAGCTGAAAAAACTGTTTCTTCACCAGTTTTAGCATCATCTAAACCAAACATATTTTCATTGCTGCCCAATCCAAAATTTGAAATTTTAATATTGTTTAGTTTATGGTTTTGTCCTGTAAGATAAAGCGCTGTTCTGCCTGCGTTATTAATTTCCAGTTTATTAATCTGAATATTTTTAGGATTGTGATTCCAACCGTGAATCTGTAAGGATGCCGCTGTGTGCTTAAAAAAGTCATCCCCTGTAGCTCCAGTATCACTAATGAAAAGAGAGTCAAATTTTATATTCTTACTTCCGGCGTAAATACTAACACCGCGATTTTTTTGCTTATAAATATTTTGGGTTTGAATGGATTTTACAATGACTTTTTCAAAAGAAATATCCCGTGATTGGACAATAAAAAGTTTGTCTAAAATAGTGACTGAACCGTTGATTTTAACGCGTTCTGAATTATTAGTAATTTGAAGGTATCCTGCCAAAATAACCTCATCAAATTTAATAGTAACATTTGAGGTGTTTTCCAAACTTATAGAAGTATTATAATATCCTGGAGGAAAATAAATTGGTAGCCCTTGGTTGGCAAGGCTAAGCACGTTTTTGAAATCGTTTGTTGATATAGTTTGTTCTGGAAAAACACCATATCGCCTCACATCTCCTTTAGTGAAGGTTTGGTGAATAATAAACTCACTGTCATCAACGTTAAGTATTTCTTCTGGGGGAACTATATATATTATTTCTTTAGAATCCACACAAGATAAGCAAAGTATTAAACTAAAAAGTAAATAAGCGGATCTCATAATTTATGCTTTGCAATGAAGGTCAAATTATTTGGCCAGTACTTAAAAACTAATAATGAAATAAAAAAAGCAAATAAATAATAGGATGATGACCCCATTAAAAAATTCAAATAAATTGAGGTGATGATGATTGTGGAAAGATATCCATAAAAAATAATATAGTGAGTGTGTCCTCTTTTTGCATGTGTATAGATTCGTTTTGAAAAACGCCCCCAAAAAAACAAAAGCACTATACCAAATAAACCAAAGTCAATATAAAAGGGCCCAAAGAAAGTTTGATAAACTGCTTTTCTTTTTACTATGTCGTTGAGTTCGTCAAATGATTTCAGAGGGGCGCCAAAAACTCTAAAAAATTTAAAAAACACATTAAACTCATATTGGCCATAGTGATAACCCGTGGTTTTTTCAAGGTCGTTTACTAGTCTTATATATTCAAAAACCCCATGAGCAAAGTAATGTTTTAAGCTAAAAAGACCCAACATTCGACTTTTTTCATTGGGGAGTGCTGAGTAAAAAGCTTCTTTGAAATCTTTATCAAACTTCACCCATTGGTAGTCCTTTTTCTCCCAAACTTCAAAAACGCGATCGCCATAGTTAAAACGCGTAAGACGTGTATCTAATACTGTTATGGAATATGAAACAAATAAAACAGAAGCGATTGTTAAAGGAATTATCACCTTTTTCTTAAATAAAAATTTTGGAAGAATGGCTAAGGTTAATTTTAGAATTTTAAATTTTAGAATTTTAAAACTAGTATTTTTAAAAAAACTGGCATAACTTACAAAAACCACCATAGTACCAAGTAGAGCAATAGTGGTTCTCCCACCCATAAAAAAGGTCTCTATAATTGGGTAGAGACCAAAACTTAATATTAAAAACAGGTACGTTTTATTAAAAATTTTATAGTTATAAATTGTAACAAGAAGTGCTAAAAAAGAAAAAGGATATAATATAGATGCAATTACTCCAACTGCTCCGCCTGTTAACTCTTTTCCCATATTCTCTAAACGTTGTTCAAAAATATCATTGGCTGTATAAATACCACTTTTAAAAAAACCTATATATAATTTTAACAAAATTCCAATGACACCTATGAAAAAAAATAAATATGCAATCTGTTTTGTCTTTTTGTTTGATGTTACTTTTAAAGGTTTGACTAAGCTAGTTTTCAAAGAAATAACCCCTAAGCAAAAAGCTAGAACAAATAAAATAAGCGTAAATAATGGAAACCAAATACCGCCACTATATAAATAAGTAACTGGGAGCTGAATGTAAAAAAATACCCAAACCAAAAGAGACCATAACAATAATTTTATTGGATGTATTGCTTGCATTATTCTTTTTTATATGTAGGTTCAACTAAACCATGATCTTTTACTTTATTTAGCTTGCTCTTTACTTTATCAAGGCTATTTTCAATATGTCGTAGGCCTTGACTAACGTACATTCCTGGTTTTTCTAAGTCTTTAGAAACAACACTGCCACTGCCAACGTGAATGGCATTACCAACTTTTACGCCAGGATTAAAAATACAACCTGAACCTATGTATACGTTGTCGCCTATTCGTATTTTACCATCAATTCTAATCCTGTCTTTTCCTGTGTCAGCATGATAATAGCCATGGGTCCACATTTGAGAGTTAATCCCTGCTAGAATAGAAAATTTCCCAAAACTAATGCTCTGAGTTAAATCTATGTGATGCCCAGTTGTTATTTTTGTTAATTCTCCTAAGTATAAATTGCTTTCACCATAAGTAATTCCTTTTTCTGATCTTGTCAAATAATTCTTATTCCCAATTGCAGCTTTTTCTTTTAGTAATAAATTAAATGGCCCTTTTAATATATTCAAATAGCCAATACACGCTCCTTTGTTCAAGACTAAAGCATTGTTTATTATGAGATTAAAATGACCGATTTTCACATTATCCTCAAGTATTATTTGTTTAGCACTAATTAATGAAAACCCAATTCTAACTTTTTTACCTATTTTATGCCCTAACAGTCTTAGAACTAAAACTCCAATAAAGGACGGTAAAATACACACTATAACTGCAATGAAATTTCTCAAAACTTACTTATTAATATATTATTAAGCGCCTTTACTAAATCACTTATATTATTTTCAGAAACTGAATATGTGCTATTATAAGGGTCTGAAATAATACCTTTGAAACTAGAGGCATTTAACAAATTTAAAAAATCTAATTTCTCCTCTTTTGATATTAATGTAAAATCATGGTTTCGGACTTTTAAAATTTGTTCCTTAAGAAGTTTCAAATCCTTCAAATATATACAATTTGCAGCCTTATTGTTCAGTGTTTTTACTAAAGTGACTACTGGCTTGTTAGCAAAAATACACTCTATCGCAATTGTTCCTGTGACCGTAACAAACAAATCAATATCAGCGAAAATGGCGTTCATAGACACATCATGCCTAAGCGCAACAATACCAGGATTGTTTTTGATGAAATTTATCAATTTCTCAGAAAGTTCATATTTGGATTTTGGATTGGGTTTTACGTACAATATTTCTCCCTCATTCAATTGTTTATACAGTTTTTGAATAGTTTTCAATTGATCTCTATACGGCCTCCCCCAAACATCAATATTAGCTTCAGGCTGCATTTGTAGGGGATATAATACTGAAAATTTGTTTTTGTCAATTGATGAAATGGCGAGTTTATCCCATAATTTTATATGCTTTTTCTTTTTCCTTTCTTTTATAAACTTAATCCAAGGAGAGGGGGTGTTGTATGATTCCCCAAAATAATATGAGGTAATCATTTTTAACTTGTCGCTTACACTATTAATCATAGAAAAAGATACCGTTTTCATGTAATCCGGCTTGACATTACGGTTAATTATATTATCTATTATATTGTATCCTTCTTCTTTACTTAAAATTTGATTACTGCCTCCAAAGGGTGTTAGAGTGTCATATTGGTAAAATGAAAATCGTCCAACAGGATATCGACAGGTCGATGGATTTAGATAAAGAATGCCCAATGTTCTACAAATATTAATGGTTAATAGTTCGTGAAAAGCTGTAGATTCACCAAAAACAATGTCGGGCCTTAACCTCTGTATAATCTTGTTAATTTTATCATGGTAATAATAAAAATAAGAGTCGGACTTTTTATTGAAAAATTGCTGTTGCCTATCTGATTCTAAAATATAGCTTAAATCAACATCTTTATTTATTATGGTCTTTTTAGAAGGAAAGGGGATGGAATATATATTCCCTGTTTGAGGTAAAAATTTTGGGTTCTGAACAATCCAATAAATTTCGTGTTCTTTTTCAATGTGCTTACATATTTCATCATAAAAGTATGTTTTATATCTATTTTCTATAAATAATAATTTCATACTTTGATTATTTTATCATATCCAAAGAAAATGCCGCTCCCTTCTCTATGTCAGATTTAAATATTTTTCCTAAAATGTCTTTTAAGTGTTTAGGGTGTAAACCATATCCGGGTCGTACTGATCTTACATTTTCTTTGGTAATAACATCGCCCTTATTTACATCTTTAGAAACGTAAAGACTTCTAGAAAATTGTTTGCCAGATTTTTGTTTTTCAGTAAGCTCATAGGAAACCTTCCCAATGGCTTTTTGTGCACCTCGTACTGCTTTTACCATTTGTGTAAACTCTGCTTCATCAAGAGAAAAAGATGCATCTGGTCCTCCAATAGATTTGTCCAGAATAAAATGTTTTTCGATAACGGACGCGCCCAACATCGTAGCTGCTACAGGCAATGTAATCCCTAGCGTATGGTCTGAAAGCCCAACCTTGACATCAAAATCTTTTGCAAACTGTTGCATCATAATCAAGTTTGCTTCCTCAATCGGCGCTGGGTATGCTGAAGTACATTTTAAAATAGTAATATCGTTGTTCCCAACAGCCCGACAAGTGTCCACCGCTAATTGAATATCTTCATACGTCGCAATTCCTGTGGACATAATCATGGGTTTCCCTTTGCTTGCAGTATATTCAATCAATGGAATGTCTGTAATTTCAAAAGATGCAATTTTATAAATGGGGACATCAAATTGTTCCAAAAAATCTACCGCTGTAAAATCAAAAGGGGAGGAAAAACAAACAAAACCTTCCTCCTTTGCTACTCTAAATAATTCTTCGTGCCACTCCCACGGTGTAAATGCTTCTTTGTACAAGCCATGCAACGTTTTTCCATCCCATAAAGTTCCGCCTTTGATGATAAAATCTTCATTGTCACAGTCTAATGTAATCGTGTCAGCAGTATACGTTTGTAGCTTAATGGCATCAGCGCCTGCGCGTTTTGCGGCTCTTATTGTTTCAATAGCAATTTCAAGGTCGCCGTTATGATTGGCCGATAGTTCCGCTATTATAAATACTTTATTTTTCATTCTAGCAAGCTGTTTTCTAAAAATTTCTGTTGTGTTTGATTTCTTATTTTTGATAGTTTAACTACTCCATTTGGAGTTTTGACATAAGGAATATTGTCAACAACTTTTATTATTGTGCCATTTTTTAATAATGGTTCAAATTCAATTGTTGTAACATCAATTTTATCGACTATAATTTTCTCTTTTCCATAAAATGTGAAAGCACCAGGGTAAGGGTGTGATTGAGCCCTAACCCAATTATTAATTTTTATTGTTTGCCAACACCAGTCTATAATCCCGTCGCTTGGAGTTCGCTTACCAAAAAAAGTAGCTTTGGTTTCATCCTGAATTGTCAGCTCTATATTGTTATGTTCAACTTTATATAAAACTTCTTTCACAATTACAGGGTACAAATTTTTATATTTTTCCAAAATGTTTTGTCCAGTATCATCTTCCATTATTTCAACCTCTTGCTGAAGAATTATAGGTCCAGTATCACAGCCTTCATCAATTAAATGAGCTGTTATGCCACATTTTTTCTCACCATTTATAATTGCCCAAACATGGGGTGTTCTACCTCTATACTTTGGCAGTAAAGACCCATGAAAATTGATTGTATATTGCTTTGGGAAATTTATAATATCACTTTCAATTATAAATAAATAATTTATAGATAATATAATGTCACAATGCTTATCCTCCAAAAAATCCATTAATCTTCCTCGACGCGGATTTCCAATAAAAAGTGGAATATTTCGTTCATTAGCAAGGTCTATAATTCCTATAGATTTTTGATTTGTAGCTATAAATTCCAAATTAACTCCTTCAGAAAGATTTTTTAATACATGATGACCTAAATCCCCACTTGCTAAAACACCTGTTTTCATAAACCCCTCCATTTAGAATGTATAACGACAGACTTATACTCTGCATTGTGAAAAAAATGCTCTTTTAATTCTGCTTCTTTTACAAATCCTGCGGCTTCAACAACTTTATACAGATGAGGCCTTAAATCAAAGGCGTAGGTGTATATTTTTCTTAAATCTAATCCCACAAAAGCTACTTGTTCAATAAGCGCCAAATAAGTTGTCCAATGCTCGTGAAAATAACCTTTTTCTAATTCAGGATCAATGATGAATGAAATCTCTGCATTTTTGTCCTTCCAGTTAATGTGCACCAACCCTCCATAGCCAATACATACATCATCTTGCAAATAAGAAAACAACAGTTGATTGGGTTGACTTGCATCAAATAACTTCGAAACTATAGTATCAAAATATTGGTTTTGATCTGTTTCTGTCAACACGTTTTCTTGGCGCAAATGATACATTTGTTCGTTTCTCCAATGCATAATCAATAAACGATCTTCATAACGGATCGGTACAATTTTAATGTTGCCCGATTCATAATGATTCGTTTTTAGGATATTATAGCGATTAGGAAATTTCATTGCTTAATTTAAATTTAAGTTCTGCCAATTTCCAATCTGTTAGCGTATCAATGTCTTGGGCTTCTAATTCGTCAACAATCAAAGCTCCAGTATTGTTTGTCCATAATGATTTGGCTTTTAAAATCGGTGCAGAATTAAAAAAATAAAACTGCCCGGCATCATGATAAGTGTTCTTCAAGTCCTGAGAACGTGTGTTCATATTTCTAGAATCTATCATTTTTATTTTACCTGTTGTTTCATCGAATTGTAATGCTCTTTCAATAGGATGTCCATACTTCATGGCTGTAAAAACCGTATCAAAGTTATTTTTTCTTAATAAATATTGGGCTTGTTTTAGCTTTTCGGGTGTAACAAATGGTGATGTTGGATAAATACAGGCCGCAGAAGTTACGCTGTTATATGTTGTTAATACCTCCTCTAATACGCTAAAGGTTGTGGCGTGATCGTCTGCATTTTTAGCGCTTCTAAAAAAAGGTACTTTCCCTCCGTATTTTTTGGCAATTGTTGCAATTTCTTCGTCATCAGTAGATACCATAACCTCATCAAAGAGCTCAGATTTAAGTGCCGATTCAATGGCATAGACGATAATGGGTTTGCCTAGAAAATTTTTTATGTTTTTTCTAGGAATGCGTTTGCTTCCCCCTCGAGCTGGTATGATTGCAATACATTTATTCATCCAAAAACTCAAAAATTGTATTGATGATATAGTCTTGTTCTGTTTCAGACAAGTTGGGATACATAGGTAAACTAATGCACTTTGAATAATAGTTCTCGGCATGTTTTAAATCTGCACCCTCATAACCAATCTTTTTATAATAGGGCATGGTGTGAATCGGTATGTAATGGATCTGTGTGTATATGTTTTTAGTTCTAAGAAAATCGTATAGCGCTTTTCTTTTCTCCAACTCTATTACGAACAAATGATGGGCATTGTAAAACCCTTGAGGCAAATCTTGGTATTTTATCTTATCCTTAAATGCCTGTTTGTACTTCTTAGCTATTTCATTTCTTCTTTCTACGCCGTTGTGGTTTTTTGCTAATTGCGTAATCCCCAATGCAGATTGGATGTCTGTAAGTCGATAATTGAATCCCAATTGCTGCATCTCATAAAACCAACCCCCGTGATTTTCGCTCATTGCTAGTTTGGTAATTCCATGGGTGCGCAATGTGATAAGTTTGTGGTATAACTTTTCAGAATTTGTGGTAATCATCCCTCCTTCTCCACAAGCAATGTGTTTTACCGGATGGAAAGAAAATATACCTATATCAGCATAATTAGCATTGCCACACATTTGTTGATCCTCCTTTGAGTCTATAAAATATCCTCCTGGTGCATGACAAGCGTCTTCGATAATCCATAAATCATATTCGTCCGCTAAAGCTCTAAAAGCTTCCATATTTACGGGCAAACCCGCAAAATCTACTGGGATAATGCCTTTAAAAAATCCCTTTGGTTTACTTTCAATCAAATTTTTGGTGCTTTCTAGTGAAAGTAAATAGGTGTCTGGGTCGATATCTGCAAACCATACTTCTGCCCCACAATAGCGCGCACTATTTGCTGTTGCAGCAAATGTAATGGGTGTGGTTATAATGCGATCGCCCTTTTTTAAATCTAGGGCCAGATTGGCCAAATGAAGTCCTGCTGTAGCATTGCTCACGGCAACTGAATATTTTACGCCAACATAAGACGAAAATTGGTCTTCGAATTGTTTGACTATTGGTCCTTGAGTCAGAAAATCACTCTGTAAGGTAGACACAACAGCATCAATATCATCTTGGTCTATATGTTGTCTTCCATAAGGGATTGTTTTCATTATACTGAAAAATTTGAGTCTACATGTTCTTTTATTAAAGCTCTAAGACTTTCTATAGTTTCCCATTCATCATTTTCTCCAGAATTGTAACGAAATCCTTCAGAAACTCTTTTTGCATCAAAGACTTTTATAAACTCATCTAAATCCCAATTCAAAACCGTTGGTAAAATAGTGTAATATTTACCAAGGTCGTAAGTGTTATAAGAATCTGAAGCCGTAATCATTGCTTCATGAAGTTTTTCTCCAGGTCGAATTCCAACCTCTCTGTGCTCAATATTGGGGGCTATAGCTTTAGCTACATCTGTAATTTTATAGGACGGGATTTTAGGAACGAAGATTTCTCCTCCCCAAGCATGTTCAAGGGCGTGCAACACCATGTCTACACCTCCAGAAAGTGAGATGTTAAAACGCGTCATATTCGAATCTGTAATGGGCAAAAAACCTTCAACTCTCTTTTTTATAAAAAATGGAATCACAGATCCATTGGATCCCATTACATTTCCATAACGGACAACAGAAAAGCGAATATCTTTATCGCCTTTGATGCCGTTTGCTGCGACAAACAATTTGTCAGAAGTTAATTTTGTAGCGCCATAAAGATTAATCGGTGCACATGCTTTATCCGTTGACAAGGCAATAACTCGTTTTACGTTGGTCTCAAGACAAGCATGAATCACATTTTCCGCGCCGTTTATATTCGTTTTGACACATTCTGAAGGGTTATATTCCGCTAAATGCACGTGTTTCATTGCAGCGGCATGAATCACATAATCGATTCCATTCATGGCTCTAATTAAACGTGCTCGATCTCTAACATCCCCGATAAAAAAACGAATAGCTGGAAATTTGTCTGTGGGGTATTCTTGAGCCATTAAAAATTGCTTCTGTTCGTCCCTTGAAAAAATAACAACTCTTTTTACATTAGGAAACTCAGAAAATATCCTATTTGTTAAGGCCTTTCCTAAGGACCCTGTCCCGCCTGTTATTAGTATTGATTTATTGTTTAAATTCATTTTACGTTAATTTTTAAATTATCCCTCCAGTTAAGTTCATTTAGTCCAAACTCTTTAGTGATGCGCTTAGTACTCAAAATACTGTATTCTGGTCGTTTCGCTGCGGTTGGATAATCTTTTGTTTTAATGGGTTTAACTTCTATTTTCTTACCAAACTGATTAAAAATTTCTACCGCAAAATCATACCACGAAATGGCGCCTAAATTACTGTAATGGTAAACACCATAATTTGTAGTCGAAGATAAAACTATTTTTATCAAAACCCCAGCCAAATCTCCTGCATATGTTGGCGAGCCTATTTGATCAGACACTACGCTAATTTCGTCTCGTGTTTCTGATAACCTCAACATGGTTTTCATAAAATTATTTCCATATTCTGAATACAACCACGACGTACGTATAATAAAGTATGACTCCATAGCTTCCTGTATATTACGTTCGCCCTGCCATTTGCTCGCGCCATAGACGCCTAGTGGATTTGGTATATCCGTTTCTATGTAAGGCGTTTGCTTTTTGCCGTCAAATACAAAATCTGTTGAAATATGAAGCAGCTTAACTTGGTATTTCTTACAAACCTCAGCCAAATTTTTAGGGCCTTCTGCATTAACCGCGTAAGCCAAATCACTTTGTTCTTCTGCTAAATCGACTGCGGTGTAGGCCGCACAATTAATACAATAATCTAATTCATTCTTTAAAAAATATAACTCTAGTTGTTGCTTATTGGTAATGTCTAAATATGGAAGATCCTGAAAATCAACATCTAATTCATCATCGTTTTTTACAATGTCCTTTATACATTGGGCGAGCTGCCCATTACCCCCTGTTGCCAAAATTTTAATCATAGCTTCAAAGATTTAAATTGAGGAAGTTCTAAATCTTTTTTAGACAGCTGTAATTGATCATTAGGTAATTTCCAGTCAATGCTAAGTGTTGGGTCGTTATAAATGATTCCGCTTTCTGAAGCTTTATGATAGTAATTATCACATTTATAGGAAAAAATAGCGGTATCGCTAAGCA
>Ga0228630_1000325_pt1 | contig 20838 bp, 16 predicted proteins | sample 37DmetaG_FD_183038 | JGI IMG/M metagenome (GOLD analysis project Ga0228630, IMG submission 183038) | Seawater microbial communities from Monterey Bay, California, United States - 37D | ecosystem: Environmental > Aquatic > Marine > Coastal | place: USA: California | collected 2016-10-25 | reverse complement strand
CAATGTCGCCATTGCGGTAGAGCACGTTCAATAGCGCTGAGCTGAGCTGATACCCAGACGGGTTAAAGCGTGAGCGCACGCTGTATGGCTTGGACTGACTTGGCGCTTAGACGGGCGATGATGGGAGCGCTGAGTGCGGTGCAGGGTCAGTGACGTGTGCCCCACCTTTTGGCGTTGAGCGGGCTGTCAGTGACTGCTCGGCATGCAAGCCTTGCGATCTTATTACGGCTGTACAAAGCGCGAGAGACCCGCGAGAGCCCCGCGACAGAGGCGCAAGAGAGGCTATAGACGCGCGAGAGACGCGCGAGAGAGATGCGAGGAATACTGCGCGAGAGACGCGAGCGATGCGCAAGAGAGGCGTGAGGAAGACGTCAGTGTGGTGCTGCGTGTGTAGCCGCCGTCACAATGTGCTCACCCAAACCAGCCGTTATCGGTGCTTCGGCAATCGTCCGGCGGCTTTTCCCGTTAAAATCGGGATGCCGTCCTCATTCTTTTGCCATACACGGCAATGCACGACATCGTGTACCTCGCCAGGTTCTAGGGCTTCGATCTCTCCGCCGCAATACAAATGATCGTCTGGAAAGACGTTGGCTGAGAATCGTATATCAGTGCTTACCAGGTCCCACGGTTGATGCAGCCAGTTAGTAAAGAACTGGTAAAGGTAGGCTTGGTTCAGTGGCCCTTGCTGAACGGTGTCCGGCAAGCCGCGTTCCTGCGCGTAAACGCGATCAAGGTGCAGCGGATTCGTGTCGCGCAAAATCAGCGCAATCGGAATGTAATCAAAACGATCCATGGGACCAAACTTGGCGGTGGGGAGTGCCATGCCGACCGTTAGGTCCCCAAGAAGGGGCTTATTGGGCGCAATACTCATTTGAATAAAATATAAGACTGTTTGCCGGTCATGGTGATTTCACCATCCCAGTCTCCCTTAATGGTGAATGCTAGTTGAACCACGTCAAACGTGTTTTGCCCGGTTTTTTCATAAACGTCACTGATGACGGCGCTGATTTCGACCTCTTCACCGACATAGAGCGGGCGATGATATTGAATAGATTGCTCACCAAACATGGCGGTGCCATCGCGATAGTCAAACCAAAAATCGGTGCCCCAGTCGAAGGTTCGCAGCAAGCCTAAAACCGCGACCAAAGGTGCAAACGACGGGGGGGCAACGTGCTGCGCTTCTGCCACGAAATCATGATGGTCTGGCATCACACCCAGAAAATCGCTGACATCCTCGCAGGAAACGCGGTAATGGGCAGTTCGCAGTGCTTTTCCGATCAGCGCTTTGCGATCTGCTGTCTGAGGCGTGGTGATGGAAATGTTTGCGCTTCCTTATTGATTAAAAATCCAGCGGCCCTGGTGCCGTGTGTTGTGTGCGATCCGTGTGCCATGCTGGTTTGTTGAAGTATAAACAGCGTGGTCTTCAAAAGGCACCGTCGCTACGCTCGTGTGATTAACCAATCTATACGAGACTGTCTGCCCGACGCACTAGTCATTTGACTGTGCCTAAAACAGATTGAACGGTAACGCTAGCGTTCTGGTATGGCGTATTCAAACTGTATTTTTTTAACACCCATAAAAATTTACGAATTGACTCTTCGAGGGTCGGCGCATTCACTGTGAGCAGAGTGCCGCAAAAGCGATAAAATCGGATAGTCTGATTAAGAGGCGCGGTGGGCACTCAGAGTGTGTCGAGGGCGGAGAGGGCGTCAACCGTGGCGCCGTCCCGTGACAATAACCAAACTCGTCAGCTGACGAACTAATAGACCATGGAATGTGACATTGCGTAACCCTGACTACTTGCTGTCTCAATTATTGCTGACCGCGGCGGAAAAATACCCCGACCGACCGGCACTCATTTTTCCTGATGCGCGATTAACGTATGCGCAATTATCTGAATTGAGTCAGCGCTACGCGCGAGCGATGGTGGGTCACGGGTTGTCACGTGGTGACCACGTAGGGATTCTGGCGGTCAATCGGCTTGAGTACATCGCGCTCTTATTCGCCTGCATGTTCTCAGGCACCGTCGCCGTGTTGCTCAATGCGCGTTTCCGCGTTCAAGAATTACAGCATGCGGCCACACATTGTGATCTTAAATGGATATTCGTCGGTCAAAACGAGGGTGTGCCGCATGCGGCGAGATTGCTAGAAGCTTTGCCAGAGTTAGCAAACGCCGATGCCAGTGGCATTGTGTCGGTGCCCGCTGCGCCGATGCTTGAGCGTGTGGTGACACTCGATGCCTTTGATCAAGCTGGCTTTACCGCTTTCTCAGATTTTCTTGCCGAAGAGACCTTGGCAACGCCGGCGCAATTTGATGCTCGGCAAGACGAAGTCATCGCCAGTGAGCCGGCACTCATTATGTTCACCTCGGGCACGACCTCGCTACCGAAGGGCTGTATGTTGACGCAAGAGTCGGTTTTCAGAACGTCGCTAGCGATGAGGAATCGATTGAGTCTGTCCACTGACGAGCGGATGTGGGACCCGCTGCCCATGTTCCACATGGCGTCTATTTTGCCGATGCTGAGTCTGTTTCACGACGGCGGTGCGTGTCTGACCGACGAGAAAGTGGATATTGATCGGGCGGTGACCCAGATCAACGAAGAGCGCGCCACCTTTTTGTACCCCGCTTTCCCCGCCATCATGGCGGAGCTGATCAATCATCCCGGTATGAAGCTCGATCAACTCGACCACGTTCGCTTAATCAATAACATTGGTTCTGCAGAGGCGCTGCGAGACAATATGCGCGCGTGGCCATCTGCGACCCACATCAGCGCCTTTGGCATGACCGAGCTCAGTGGTATCGCGAGTCACACTGACCCCAACGATACGGAAGCTCAGCGCGCAGAGACCTGCGGTAAACCCTATGAGGGCATTGAGGTGGCGATCGTCCATCCTGAGTCAGGACATGTCTGCGCTGCCAACGAGCAGGGTGAGATCCGTATACGAGGATTTTTGTTGTTCGATGGTTATTACAAGCAGCCTGAAGAGACGGCTCGTGTCATCGATGATCAGGGTTGGTTTCGCACCGGCGATTTGGGGTCTTTGGATGCTGAAGGTCGTATTCGATTCCACGGGCGCATTAAGGATGTGCTGAAAGTCGGGGGCGAGAATGTGTCACCGCTGGAGGTTGAAGCCTGGTTGTCGACTCATCCAGACGTCATGGTGGCGCAAGTGGTTGGTGCGCCCGATGAGCGACTCGATGAGGTGGTCGCCGCCTTTATCCAATTGAAGCCGGGCGCCAGCGTTGCGGCAGAAGAGATCGTTGAGTATTGCGAGGGCCAGATTGCCTCGTTTAAGGTACCCAGAGTCGTAAGGTTTGTAGAGGAGTGGCCTATGTCGGCGACCAAAATACAACGCTCAGCCTTGCGAGAGCAGTTGTTAGCTGAGGCTGCGGCTGAATAGATAAACGCGACCAACCCTCGCCTAACCCTTCCTAATCATGTCAGTTCCCTCGTGTTGGCGCGTACCAGCCACAAGCAGATTCAGACCGTGCCGCATGACCCTGCGCCCTGTGACGCTGTGTGTGACTGGGCTACTTTTTTACGCACGCTGTTCTGAGCGGATTGCCGACTAAAGACCGGGAGGCCGGGTGCGCGTCAAGAGGCATCGCGCCCAACCCTTGCTGGATGGCAGTGTTAAGACGGGGACTCATTGACGGGGCAATCGATGGCTTTGATAACGTCGCGGTTCGCATTACGATGAGACCCTTCGCAGCGACATAAGAGTCCCCATGACGCAGCAGTCACCCGTCATTGATGTGCATGCCCACATTGTATTTGAGGCGCTTCATGGTGCGGCCGGTCCGTATGGTCCTGAGGCAGGGGTTGATGAGCACGGGGTCGATTACTTTCGTATTGGAGAATATGAGCTCAAGCCGCTGTCTTATGCGGGATCCGTTTTTGTCGATATGGCACTGCGTCTCCAACACATGGATCGGCTGGGGATTGATGTGCAGGTCTTGTCGGCAAACCCACTCACGATGTTCCATGGCATCGACGCGTCCACCGCGATTTCCTTTTGCCAGCGGCAAAACGATCTCATGGCCTCCGCCATCGCGGAGCATCCCAATCGCTTGTTAGGGCTGTGTTCACTCCCGATGCAGAGCATCACAGCGTCGTGCCACGAATTGGAGCGAGCGGTAAAAGATTTGGGTTTGTCGGGGGTTGCGATTGGCACCGATTTCCCCGGGGGGTTTGCGAATCCGCAACTTGATCCGCTGTATGAAGCCCTAGTGGCACTAAACGTGCCGCTGTTTGTTCATCCGAGTTCGACTGATGGTGTGGGAGGACTCGCTGACCCTCGATTAGGCGCGCATGCTTTGTCTCTCAGTCTGGGATACGCCTATGAGGAAACATTGGCGGTGGCGAGTATCATTATGGGAGGCGTTTTAGACCGCCACCCTCTTTTGGATATTTGTTTCTCTCATGGTGGGGGGTGTGTGAGTTTTCTAGCAGAGAAGTTTGAGCAGATGGCGCACTTCGACGGCGCTGTCTCTGACGGTGTTAAGCAGAATGGCTTTAGTGCCGAGCTGGGTCGCTTGTGGTTTGACAGTCATGTCAAAGGAGCGCTTTCACGACAATTGTTGTGGGAGTCTGTGAACCATGAGCGCCTGGTGTTTGGCACAAATCTTGGCGGCTTTGATACCCCTGAAGTCTTGGGCGACGAGGCTGCTTTACTGGCAGATAACGCAAAAAAATTGCTGAGGTTAACGTGATAGTTATTGAAAACATTGCGCTGTTTAAGGGCCATGCCGATCAATATTGTCCGGTCGGGTCAGTAGTGATTGAGGACAATCTTATTCGCTTCGCCGGGCCTCGTGAGGCACGTCCCGAGCTGCCGCCCGATGCCACCGTGGTCGATGGAAAAGGGTCTTTCGTGATGCCCGGTATGGTCGAATCACATGCTCACTTGTCCTACACCAATAACGGACCTCTCGAGTTGGACAAGTCTCCTGTTGAGGAGGTCATGATCAAGACCATTAATAATGCGCGCATCATGTTGGGCTCAGGCTTTACGGCGGCCATTGGCTTTGGTTCTGTGCACCGCGTCGATGCTTTTTTAAAAGCCGGGATCGATCGTGGTGACATCATCGGCCCGCGGCTGCTTGCTGGCGGTCGCGATATTGGCTCTACCGGCAGTAATGCGGACCTCCATCCCGACTATGCCCAGCTCAAGATCGATGGACTGGGGATGATTACTGATGGTCCATGGGAGGTCAGAAAGGCGGTCAGGACCCTGTCTAAAAATGGGGTCGACGTGGTCAAAGTGATGGTTGACGGTGAGCTGCTCTCGGGAGGCGGTGGCATTAAACCGGGGGTCTTGGGCTTTACCGATGAGGAATTAGAGGTGCTGGTATCAGAAGCGCATCACCGCGGTATGAGAGTCGCCAGCCACGCCCGATCCGCCGCAGCGGTGAAGCAAGCGGTCAGAGCGGGGGTCGACTTTATTGGCCATGCTAATTACCTCGACGATGAGGCGCTCGCGTTGTTAGAGCAACACAAAGATCGGATTTTTGTGGGCCCCGCGGTCGCGTGGGAGATGACATTTGTCGAGCACTACCGTCAATTTGGCTTCGAAGAGGGCGGTCCTGAGCACCAAGGTTATGCCGCAGAGCTCGAGGCGACTAAGGACTCAGTAAAAAGAATGCGAGAGGCGGGGGTGCGCGTGCTGATCGGCGGCGACTATGGCCTCAACATCACGCCACACGGCAGTTATGCCAAAGAGCTCGAGTACTTTACCCGTGATTTCGGCTTTAGCCCGGCCGAAGCGTTGCAGGCCGCTACCAAGCACGGCGGGGAAGCGTTTATGCCCGGTGGGAATTTAGGGACATTGGAGGCGGGTCAGTTGGCAGACATTGTTATGGTGAATGGCAATCCGCTCGAAGACATCACCGTGCTGCAGAATCCGGACAATATTCCTGTCGTGATCAAGGATGGACAAATCTATGCCGGGTTGTTGCGCTCGGGCTCTCCTTATCTCTTAGCCGCAGGTGACCTTAGTCCGTTGCTCGGCGCGCCAGCTTAAAACGCATTCGATGGTGGGGCTCGCCGCAGGAAGCGATTGACAGTCGTTCTTGTTGCTACATGCGGTAAGAATATGGGGGGACGACACACGCCGGTAACCTATTGGTCGTCAGTAGGCTTGCAGGGCTGGCCCTTTTCTGCTGGCCACGCCATGGGGTTGAGCGTCGGAAACACGTCGAGCCCCAGTCGTTGGGAACTGGGGCCCGCCCGGCAGAACTCGAACCTGCAACCGACGACAGTGGTATTCATTCGTTGGTAATCCACAGCGTTTGATAAGGGGCGAGCGTCCAGTCTGGTAGCTCGACCTCTAAGGGTTCTCCCGAAATGAGATCACGCCAGCTGCAATTGAGCACGAGGTTGAGCTGACTGAGTGGCAAAGTCTGTTCCATCGCGCTGAGATTGTGAATGCAAAATAAACTCTGCCGGCGGTCGAGCGATTGCCGCCAAAAGCCGAAGAGATGATCGCCGAGGTGCAGGGTGAGCTGAGTCGCATTGGGATGAAATGCACGCTGCTCTTTTCTTAGAAAAATAAGGCGCTTAAGCGAGTCAAACACGTCGTGATGATCTGAAGTGGTGTCATCTAGTGCGGCACTGAGTTGGCTCAGCTCCCACTGGTGCCGATTGATGGACCGGTTGTGGCTAGTGTGGGCCAGTCGCTGTAGATCATTACGGGTGCCTAATAAAGAGTGAATGTAGAACGCCGGCACGCCCTCAAGCCCGAGCATGATGGCATGGGCGCAGAGGAACCGTTCAAGTCCCCACTGGTCTGTGCCCTCGACGGTGCCTTGTAACGCGTCTCTCAGGGCAATATTAATTTCATAAGGTTTGGCGGCAGATCCAGCAATTTTACGCCAGGATATGCGTCCTCCAAACTGCTCCATTGTCGCCAGTAATTGATCCACCTCCTCCTGCTCTAGTAAGCCTTCAACTGGGCGAAGGCCGATGCCGTCATGAGAAGCGATAAAATTAAAATAAACGGTGCCATCCAGAGCAGGAGGCATGCTCATCATCCAAGTAGACAAGTGCCGGCTATTACCTGTGACGAGCGCGTGTATCAATAGTGGCGGCAGAGAAAAGTTGTAAATGCCATGCGCCTCATTGCTATTACCAAAGTAAGAGAGGTTTTCGCGGTTGGGAACGTTGGTCTCAGTGATGACAATCGCATCTGCCTGCGCACACTCTATGATCAACCGAAACAGCCGAATCAACTCATGAGTTTGAGGCAGGTTCATGCAGGTTGTTCCGCTCTCTTTCCACAGAAAGGCAACCGCGTCTAGCCGGAAGACCCTGACGCCAGCATCAAGTAGCTCTCTAATAATCGCGACAAATTCCACGACCACTGCAGGGTTCGTAAAATTAAAATCCACTTGATCGGGGCCAAAAGTGCACCACACGGCCCGGTCTCCTTGCGCAGTAGTCACCGTATTGAGCAGCGGAGAAGTTCGAGGTCGGACCACTTTTCGGGTGTCGAAAGTCTCATCCGGCGTAAAGAAATAATCGTTGCCAGGCGCCTCTCCTTGACGGAAGTTTTCGAACCAGGCGGATCGACTCGAGCAATGGTTGAGAACAAGATCCGCCATCAGACGATAGTCAATACCTAATCGGGTAATGTCCGACCATGTGCCAAGGGCCTCATTGACGCTGGAGTAATCCAGAACGGCAAAACCATCGTCGGAGGTCCACGGATGAAATGGCAGGACATGCACCCAGGACACGAGTGTACCGAGCTGCTGAGTCAAAAAGCGATGCAGTGTCTTAAGAGGCACTTCATTGCCGTCGAGGAGTGAGTCACCGTAGGTAATCACCGCCACATCGGTTTCATCCCAAAGATTGCGGTGCGCCGGCGGCGGCGTCTGATCTTCGCTGAGATGAGCAGCGCTGAGTAGCCGACTAACCCAGTCTTCAAGAAATGGCTGATGGGGCGTACCTTGATAGATCGCGGCGAGATGCGCCCGTAACCGCTGTGACAGGGTGAGCATCATCCGTGAGCGACTTACGCTACATCCTGAGTGGTGGAAAATTCCTGATGATCCGCTTCTACCGCTTTGACCAATTCATCAAATATATCGGGCATGGCACTGAACACACGATTCCAAGTCGGAATAAAGGGCGCTTCAGACGAGCGCTCCAAAAATTGATCGCCCGCCTCAAGGATGTTCTGGGCAAATAGCTCGATCGCCTCTTCCTCTTGATGAATGTCAAAACTCAGGCCGTTCATAATGGCGTCATTGCGGTAGGTCTCGATCAGGTCAAGCGCCATACGGTAATACGTTGCCTTTAAAGTGCGGAACGTTTCCTGATTCAGTACGGTTCCCTGAATAGCGAGCTTGCGGTAAAGCGAGCGGGCGATATCCATGGACATACGAGACAAACCCGCATTTTGGTCATTCAGCGACAAATCTTGGTGTTTGTGATCATAATTGTCGGCGATATCCACCTGACAGATTTGCTTGTTGCTGTTGTTGCGATAGACCTCTGAGACCACCCCTATCTCTAGGCCCCAGTCTGTGGGAATTCTGAGGTCGCCCAGCAAGCGTTTCCTGAATGCAAATTCTCCTGCGAGGATATATCGATAGCTATCGAGATAATTCAAATAAGGCGACTCCCCTACGATTCGTTTCAGCGCTCGAATCATCGGCGTCACGAGCAGCCGGCAGACCCGTCCGTTGATCTTGTTGTCGGACACCCGAGGGTAGTACCCTTTGCAAAATTCGTAGCCAAAAATGGGATGCGCAACGGGATAAATCAACCGGGCGAGCAGACTGCGCTCGTAGGTCAGAATGTCGCAATCATGCAGCGCAATGGCCTCTGCCCGCCCCGTGGCCAACGCGTAGCCCATGCAGTACCAGACATTGCGTCCCTTACCGAGTTCCTTGGGCGCGAGGCCTGCTGACTGCAATCGAGCGTCGAGGGCCTTGAGTCGAGGACCGTCGTTCCAAAGGACGCGATGATGTTGGGGGAGATCGGCAAAGAAGCTCAGTGAGTGCCGATACTCCTCCTCGGTCGCACGATCGAGACCGATCACAATTTGAGACAAATAGGGGACTGACTTCAGCTCTTTGATGATGGCCGGGAGGGCAGGGGTATCGATCTCTGAATACAGTGAGGGCAATATCAGGCCGAGTGGCCTTCGCTCGCTGAATTGCATTAAGTCCTGCTCTAGGTCGGCAGTCGATCGCTCTCCCAGATTATGCAGCGTGGTGATCGAGCCGTTTTGATAAAAGTCGGTCATGGTCGCTCTCCTTTTCTGCTCGTGCAATCAGTGCTCCGATTCCCTCTGCCCAGCCTGCTGGACCCAATGCCTCGCTGATCACGATGCCGCTGCGACGTTTCAGTGTGGGGAGCTCATTGACTGGAGAGCGCACCAACAAGGCAAGATCCGTTATTTCGAGCATCTCTGCATCGTTGTCTGCATCGCCGGCGGCAATGCTAACGGCCGTCGCGTATTCCGGTCGCTCTGCGCGAATTTTGTGGTGCAACCAATTCACGGCTTGGGCTTTATCACCCGAAGCTAATACGTGTACGAAGCGGCCTCCTTGCACACATTTCATGTCCAGTGATTCAACCTGTTCTGCAAAAGCCTTGCGGTCTGCCGGTGTGCCGAGCCAGACCAGAGTTTCGCAGTATTGACGCTGCTTCGCGCGCGCCGCACTGGCAAGATCCAGTCCTGTCACGGCTGCGACCTGTCTATCAGAGAGGTCAGATAAAGGCTGATAGCGGTTATGCCACTCGATGCTGAGTGCGGCTAACTGCCGACGGATCAGGCTCCGAGGAGGCCCGAAACTATGGCACCAGGCCCCAGCATCCTCTGGCGCATTTTCTGGCCGGACTAGCCCCCAATCTTGTGGCACCCAGATCGCCGCTCCGTTCTCTATGATCATGGGTCCGTCGAGTTCGAGTGCCCGCATTAGATGCGTTGTTTCAGAACGGGTTTTGCTGGTGCAGGGAATGACGGGAATGCCGCTCTTTTTTAGCATTGCGAGCGCTGGGATGGCTGCTTCGAACGAGTAGGTGTGGTGATCGAGCAAAGTGCCATCTAGATCGGTGTAAATCAGAACGTTACTCACACTGCTACCCTCGTCGGACGCAGGCTTTTGTCGAAACGGTCTCCCTTTGGTTCCCAGACAATGTCGGCCTGATCAGACACGGTGTTGAGTGCAGGTGTTGTGAGCCGCTGATAACGCAATACGCAACGGGCCACACCGTGACAAGTCAGTGTCGAGGGTGTTGTTTCGGGGTGATGCCTGTTGAGCTGTTTTGACAGGCGTTCCGCCTCAGTGCGATGCACCGGAGCCCACAACGCGTCCTCTGACTGCGATAGCACGCCGGCATCGCAGCCTTTCAGCCAAATCCGTTGCGCCGGCGCACCTACTTGGCGCCGATGCACTATTTCGGTGCGCTCAACTGCGGCTTGATCGAAGTAAGACAGTGCCGCCAAACCACTCGCGTGCCCATGCAAATTGATCAACAAGTTCAATCGATTCAGGTCATGAGTCGCGGCAGCGCCCCGAGTCGCAGCCGGCGGGAGTAGGGTTTGAGCCATTACAGCAGGTAACGCTGAGCTAACTGTCTGTTCATCATCCATCATGCTGCTCCATCACTTGTTCCGTTAGCGTGGCTTTTCATCGAAGCGTCACAGTTTTGCATCGTCGCGTTGCGGTCTACAGAGTAATAAAGCAAACACCGTGCCAACACCTTTGCCCGTTGTCAGGCGGCGCTAAACGTCTGAATACGTGGGAAAAGCTGGAAGAGTGGAAGCGACGCGTGAACTTGAACCACCGCCCCCACCATTATGAATACGGTGCTCTACGTAGCCGAGTGACGTCACCACGAAAAGAAAAACCATGAGGTGTGGGATTCTGCAAAAGTCGGGGGGGGAACTTTTTCGGGGTCAGGAGTGCCAGTTTTTGGTTCAGAAATCGGCCTTGATGCTCTATGCATCGGCTCGGTGGCCCGCCCGGCAGGACTCGAACCTGCAACCTACGGCTTAGAAGGCCGTTGCACTATCCGGTTGTGCTACGGGCGGCGGGCGCGCAGTATCCCATTCCTTGCAGGGTTGGCCAAGTCGCGCAACGCATAACTTTTAATTACCGCCACTCAAAATGAGTGGTTGGCCCGCATCGGTTATGGCGCAATGCTGTTTGTCGGGATCTCAGTAGGTGCCTTGAGGCGCCTGCCAGCCTACCAAGGCCGAGATGCAAAAACGCTGGCTAAGATCCTTTTTGCGCTGTCATCGAAGATGCTCTCCGCCGTTACGGTGCGGTCAAATATATCGAGCAGTTGATTCGCTTCAAGGGTGGCAATGCCATGGCTCAACGACCAGAGAGAGGTCGCCAGTTGCGTCGGATTGATCTGCGGTGTGCCGTGGGCTTGGCAAAATGCACTGACCCGATCCACCAAAATCATAAAGCCATTATGCTCTGTCTGCGGATTTTCCCGGCGCTCGTCGATGTCCGCTCGTGCCTCCCACATCAGGGAAAAGAAAACGCGTTTTTCTCGGGCATACCGGAGGTATACATGGCCCATGGCCAAAATACCCTCGATAGAGGCCACGGGGTGTCGTTCAGCGGTTTGCTCCGCCGCAGTGCCCAGCCCAAAAAAGGCAAGATCGCGCACGGCGCCCAGCAAGTCTTCCTTATCGGTAAAATGCCGATAAGGGGCCGCTGCGCTGACACCGGCGATCGCAGCGGCTTCAGAAATAGAGAAATCGAGCGTGCCATCGCGTTCGATGAGTTCAGCCGCCGCAATGATCAGCGCATTGCGTAGGTTGCCATGATGGTAGGGGAGAGCGGCACTACTCATTAGGGCGCCTCCGAACTAAGGGTGTCGAGCGCTGGCTTATTTTGCGGGGCCTGGTCCGGTTCAAACTGATTGCGCTGAAACTGATCGTGCTGGAAAAAGTGCCGTTTAGGATGCATGAGCAGGGTGTATAGCGGAGGCACCAGATAGAACGATACGACTGTGGAAAGCAAAACACCCCCGGCGATCGCCATCGCGAAGGGCGGCCAAAACTCACTGCCCTCGAGGATCAGTGGCAGAAACCCACCGAAGGTGGTGACCGTGGTGGAGACGATGTGTCGGCTGGCGTCCATGATCACCTCGACGATGGCATCTGGGTCGCCCTCGTTAGCACGCTTGTTGAGCCGCAGCCCACTGAGAATAATGATGGCCGCGTTGATGGACACGCCCACGGAGCCGATGACGCCAATCAGGGCCTGAATGCCGAGGGGATATTGAAAAATGGCAAGAGCGAGCAGGCTTAGCCCGAAGGAGCAGCCGGTCACAAAAAAAGCGATACCGGTTAGGCGCCAAGAGTTAAAGGTGAGCAGAATGGTGGCCAGCATTGCGGCGATGATCGTCCCGAGTGGCGCCAGCAAATCCTCGAGCAGTTCATCACGCTGTTCATTGTCGCCCCCAAATTCGTAGCGATAGCCACTGGGCAGCGGTATGGGGTCGCGGTTGAGGTCTGCCGCCAATATTTTCAGCGCCTCCGCGGGCAGCACACCCCGTCTGAGATAGCCGTGAACGCTATTCAGGCGCTCACCATTCTTGCGGCTGATCGGGCTGTCATCAGGCACCAGTGAGACGTCGCCGAGGGCGCTAAGTGGAATACTGGGTACCAAGGTCGCGGGCGAGTCGGCGTGAACGGGCAGCCGCAGGTTGGTCAGATCGTCGGGCGTGTCCCACTCGTCGCGCTTGAGGATGGCTCTCACCGGCAGTCGTTCGGCGTTTTCGAGTAGCTCACCACCGGTCGATCCTTCAAGCGCCGACCTAATCCCATTCGCGACATCGTTTTTACTGAGCCCGGTGCGTTTGAGTGCCGCCTCATCTAAATCAAATATCAGTTTCGCGGCTGGTGGCGATAGCGATAATTTTGTGTGGGTGACATCGGGCAGTGCCGCAACGCGCTGCCGAAACTGCTCGCCGAGTGATTTGAGCATTTCAGTGCTGGGGCCGAATAGCCGCACCTCCAGGGGCGCCTCCACAGGCGGGCCTTGGTCGATTCCACGCACAATGACTTGCGCCTCGGGAAATTCGCGATCGACTTCTCCCTGCAGCTGCCGGATCAGGGCGTTGGTCTGATTTTCATCCGTCGTCAGCACCAACGCCCGAGACCAAGCCGGCACCCCTTTTACATTGGCGCGCAGGTTGTAATAAAACTCGGGGGGACTCTCTCCGATAGACCAATCTACCCTTCTGATGAGGGGCTCACTGCGCAACTTATTGTCGAGCCGTGTCACCAACTCAAGTGAGTCTTCAATCGCGGCGCCCTCGGGTAGTTTTACATCGAGATACATTTGATCGCGATCTGTCCCGGGGAAGAATTGTTGGGTGAGGGTATCCAAACTGAGATAGCCCATAAGCGGCAGCACCAACGCCAGCGAAAAAGTGCCGATTGGATTGCGAATCGACCAATGGAGCGAGGCGCGGAAAAGGGCTGACACTCGTGCGTTATTGGCGCCCGCTCGCCACCAGCGACGCTCCAGCGCAATGCCTGACGGCAACCACCGTGAAGCGAGCACTGGCGTCACAGCGATCGCAAGGATAAAAGAGGAAATGAGCATTGCCACTACTGCGACGGCGATCGAACCCAGAAAATCACCGCCGGCACCCGGCAGCAATACCAGTGGCGAAAAGGCGAGCACAGTGGTCAGGGTAGAGGACATCAGCGGAATGCGCATGCGAGAGACAGCGCCGTTCATCGCCTCGATGGGGGAGAGGCCAGCGATGAGGCGCTTGCGAATTTCATCGGTCATGACGATCGAACCATCTACGAGCAATCCGAGCGCGACCACAAGACCGGTCACGGACATCTGTTGAATGGGGATCTCCAAATAAAACAATGCGACCATCGACATCAAAGCGCACAGCGGCAGAATGACCGCGACCACCAGCGCGGCGCGCCACCCCAGCGTAATCAGTAAGACGCTCAGCACGAGGGTGATGCCGGCGAGTAGACTTTTGCCGATACTGGTGAGTCGGTCAGTGGTATAGCCTGATTGATCAAAGCTCTCGTCAATCGCGATACCTCGAGGGGCGGCTGCTCGATAGTCGGCTAAAAATTGTTCGAATCGGTCGCTGTAACGATCCACCTGATAACCCGGTTGCATCTCAATCCCGATCAGCACGGAGCGCTGTCCGTTGGAGAGTGAGAGGCTTTCTAGCGGCGTGACCTCGGATTTGTGTACTCGCCCCAGATCCGATACGCGAATCGAGCGGCCGTCGGGTAGCCCTCTGACAATGACACTGCGGACGGACTCTAGGTCCTTAAATTCTCCGGTTAGCTCCACTGTGAGTGCGGCGCTCGAGCCCGTGAGTCTTCCTGCTGGGGCGCGCGCATCCGCCTGTGCGAGTGCGTTGGCGACCTCATCAATGGAAATGCCGAGCATCGATAAGCGCGTTTCATCGAGTTCGACACGGACTTCTTCGATGGGCAGGCCATACAGCTTCACGCGCCGAGTTTGCGGCACACTTCTCGCAGCGTCGGCAAACTGCAGTGATTGACGACGCAGCTGACCAGGGGTGAGCGGCAGCCCATCTTGACCCCGAATGGCCACGATTTTGACAAATTCGGTCCAAATTTCGTCATTAAAATCGGGTGCCATCGCGCCGGGGGGGAAGGCCGTGGCCACTTGGTCAATGGTATCTCTGAGTTCAGACCAGATTTTGACAATTCGGTCTTTGGGCAATCGATAATCGATCTCGATGAAAATTAACGACATACCAGCAGCGGAGGTGCTGTCAACGTCTTGTACATCGGGCTCTGCGCGCAGCGCGTCGACTAGCGGTTTGGTGACCATTGCCTCGACGCGTGCTGGGCTGGCGCCCAAGAAAGGGGTCTGCACTGAGGCAAAGAAAGGCGTGATCGCGGGGTCTTCTTTGCGCGCCATCCCGTTCAGGCTGGTGTAACCCACTACGACGATCGTCAGAATCACCAACGCAAGGTAGCGGGTGTTGGCGTGCAGCAGTCGCGCAATCATAACGCTGTTTTGTCTGTCGTTGTTTTGTTCGCGATGAAGAGGGGCTCGACCAAATCCCCGGGGCTGATGCGCTGTAAGCCAGATGCGACCACTGCCTCGCCGGGAGTCACCGTGCCGGTCACGAAGGCTTGATCGCCTCGGGTATACAATATTTCGACGCTCTCGCGTTGCGCTCTATAGTGGCCCTCATCGTCAGCGTAAATGGCCAGGACGTCCCAGAGGCCCCTTGGGGCCGCAAGCAGCGCGGTAATCGGCAGCCAACTGCCTTTGACCTCGACCGACTCTTCGATGGTCAGTTCAGCGGATTCTCCAACGCTGGCGATGGTTTGATCGCTGAAATCGAATACGGCGCCGACTGTCAGGGTTGCGGGATCAAGATGGTCGCGAATAGCGCGGAGCGTGGCGTCGACGGTGATGCCCGTCAAGGTGAGGGGATAAGAATCGCCCACCTGGAGGCGTCGCGCGATCTCAATGGGGACGCCAATATGGGCTTCTCGACCGGCGGCGGTCACTAACCTGAGCACGGGTGTGCCGGGTGCCACAACGGCACCGATTTGCACGAGGCGCTCGGCGACAACAGCATCATAGGGCGCAATCAGTGTGCTCTTATTCAGGCTAAGCTCAGCAGAGTGCTGTAGCGCTCTAGCGGAATCTTCGGCTGCGTTAAACGCCTGTGCGGTGAGTTTGGCATCATCGTAGTCTTGTTCCGATACCGAGCCGTCTTCGACCAGCTGCGCAATGCGCTCGGCGCGGTGCTCGGCTTGTAAGCGTTCTGCGATGACCCGCTGTAACGTGGCACTCGCCTCATCCAATCTTGCTCGGCGGGTGTCTGTGCCGAGCTGTGCGAGGACGTCCCCTGGTGCGACACGCATGCCTTCAGTGGCGGGCAATGTTTGGAGTAGTCCGGCGACTTCGAAGCCGATCAAGCTATCAGAGCCGGCGCGCACAAGGCCTAGATAGGTCGCCTTGCGGCGATAGCTCGCCTCTTGAATAAACAGCGTGGCGGCCACCGGCATCGGCGCGCGGTCGGCCGAGGTGGTGGTCACCTTGTTGGCTTCGATCAGGGCGGTACCGCCGGCTGTCAGACCAATCGCTAGGACAACAAGCCAAAAAGATCGGGTCAAATTAGGGTTGAGCATGGTATTGCCTCGGGCAAACGCTATCAGTAACCAGAGCATGTTAATGACATTTACATAGTATGTAAAACGGATTTACATCGATCAATCGCGCCCGGACAGTGATGCCAGCTTGCTTACGGCGGGGGTTTTCGCGACACTGTCGGCCCCCGCTGAGAGGTGGGGTTTGTGGTGGCTCGGACGGTCCCCCCGCAGCGATAGGTGATGAACTCCGCCAGGCCCGGAAGGGAGCAACGGTAGTCACTGATTCGGGTGCCGGGGTGTGGCTGTTCGAGTCGCCTCCCTATTGACGGATGGTGTCGCATGTCACATCAGGTTCTCGCCCGCAAATGGCGCCCCGGCACGTTTTCCGAAATGGTCGGACAGCAGCATGTGCTCCAGGCACTGGTGAATGCGTTGGAGACGGGTCGCTTACACCACGCCTATTTGTTTACCGGAACACGCGGCGTCGGAAAGACAACGGTGGCGAGAATTCTTGCCAAGTGCCTGAACTGTGACACCGGAGTGACCTCGACCCCCTGCGGCGAATGCGGCGCCTGCCTAGAAATTGCAGAGGGCCGCTCAGTCGACTTGATTGAGGTGGATGCGGCATCGAAGACCAAGGTGGAAGACACGCGGGAACTGCTTGAGAACGTGCAGTACACACCGACCAGAGCGCGCTATAAAATCTATCTGATCGATGAAGTGCATATGCTATCGAACCACAGCTTCAACGCGCTGTTGAAGACTTTGGAAGAGCCGCCGCCCCATGCCATGTTTCTTTTGGCTACGACCGATCCTCAGAAGTTGCCAGCGACCGTGCTGTCACGGTGCCTGCAGTTCAATCTCAAAAACATGCAGCCAGAGCAAATTGTTGCGCACCTCACGCATATATTGAGCGCCGAGTCGGTGGACGCCGACGCCGAGGCGCTATCGTTGATTGCTCGTGCGGCAGAGGGGTCGATGCGTGATGCCCTAAGCTTAAGTGATCAAGCGATTGCGTTCGGAGAGGGACGGCTCGCCGGCGCTGAAGTGCGCGAAATGCTGGGGACCGTAGATCGAGGGCAGGTACTTGAGATTGTCGCAGCGATACTCGAAGACGATCCCGCTACGGTGTTGTCTTTAGTCGCGCATATTGCCGAGCATGCTCCAGATTTTGTCTCGACACTCGACGAACTTGCCAGCATTTTGCACCAAATGACCATTGCACAAACGGTCCCGGACGCGCTGGACACCAGCTGGCCCGATCAGGCGCGGATTGTGGAGTTAGCAGCACGCGCTACCATCGACGACACGCAGCTGTTTTGGCAAATGGCGACCTCAGGCCGACGAGACGTCTATCTTGCCTCCTCGGCGAGAGCGGGTCTTGAGATGGTGCTGCTTCGTATGATTGCGTTCCGGCCTGCGGTGGTGATTCAGCCCCAAGCCGCTGCAGGAGCCCCCCCTGTAAAAAAGCCTGAACCGCCGGCGACGCCGGTGGTAAGGGAGGGGGGTTCGGAGGGCGCCCAATCAGCGGAGACCATCGCGCCCCGAAGCGATCAAGCTGTTCCGACCGACCAGACGGTGCCCTCTAGCCCCCATCGCGCTTCGGTCTCCGCGACAGATGAAATAGCGGTGGAAGTGCCTGAGAGCACTCCGCAGAGCATCCCGCACAGCAGCTCGCACAGCAAAGATAACCCCTCGGCAACAGGCGCTGGCGACTTAGTCGGTATTGATCATTCACAGGATGTAGCGGCACCCAGTGCATCAGGGAGCCATGAGCGAGGTGCTGAGGGTGATCGGGCTCTGACAGCGCTGCCGGGCCATCAAGACCCGCCTGTGCAACGGCAATCTGACACACGGCGGTCTGAGCCAGCGGGACATACCAAGGCGGCGCCGTTGGGTGCAGAGGCGCCAATAAACGACTCAGCAGACGCGCCGGCACTCGACGAAGAGCGCGTGACGTTGACTGCCTTGAGCCCTGATCGATGGCCTCTGGTATTTGATGCGCTGACCTTCGCTGGGATTCTGCACAATATTGCCTTGAACCTTGAGTTACTTGAGGTGTCAGACCCGACGCTGCGGTTTGCCATCGCGCAGGCCGATGCGAGCCTGTTTAACGATCGGCATCCAGAGCAGCTGTCTCAGGCCTTGAGTCAGCAGATCGGACAGAGGATACACGCCACGATCGAGCAGGTGCCGCAGACCAGCCGCACGCCGGCTGGCCATCGCGCGGCGGTGGCGGCACAGCAGCTCGCGGAGGCCGAACAGGCCATTTCCAATGACGATGCGCTTCAGCAGCTGATCAGGGCATTTGATGGCGAGATTATTCCCGGTAGCATTCGCCCCAATACTGCGGATGCCGGTTTCGATGGCCAGGCCGCAGCGTCGGAGGATTTGGCTTAATGGGCCATTTTATCTGCGGTTTAAAACGTGACTTATGTTGGAATAATAGCCGCGTAAAGGATTGTTTTTTATGAAGTTAAGTCCGTCTATACAGGGGCTGATTGATGGCTTGAGGCACTTGCCAGGTGTCGGACCCAAATCAGCGCAAAGGATGACTTTACATTTGTTGGAGCGGGATCGGGAGGGCGCTCAGGAGATTGCGGAGGCCATCGAGACGGCGCTGGCCAAAGTGCGTAACTGCGAACGCTGTCGCAATTTCACTGAGCTTGCCATTTGTGAGATTTGCTCAGACCCTAAGCGCGACGCGTCCACCCTCTGTGTTGTGGAGGCGCCTGCTGATGTCATGGCGATTGAGCAAAGTGGCAGTTTTCGGGGTCACTATTATGTGTTGATGGGGCATTTATCGCCGATCGATGGCATTGGCCCTGAGCAACTTGGGCTGGATACGCTCTGTGCTGGATTCACCGCGGGGCAAGTTAGGGAGGTCATTTTGGCAACCAACCCGACTGTCGAAGGTGAGGCAACCGCCTATTACATCAGCCAGCGTGCCCGCGACGCGGCAGTGACGGTCTCTCGGATAGCGCACGGTGTGCCGCTGGGGGGTGAGCTGGAATACACGGATTCGAGCACGCTGGCGCATGCGTTGAGTGGACGAACGGTCGTGCAGGAATGACGTCTACTTGGATTGAGACATCAGCAGAACTCGAGGCGCTACTTTCGGCGCATCGAGGGCATGAGCAAGTGGCGGTGGATACCGAATTTCGTCGCCGCGATACCTTCTATCCCCAAGTCGCACTGTTGCAATTGTGTTGGGGCGGTGCTGCTTACCTGATTGATCCGTTGCAACTAGACGAACTCGATGCCTTACGAGGGTTTTTGACGGATCCCGCTCAAGTTAAATGTCTTCACAGCGCCAGCGAGGATCTTGAGGTGTTCGAGCACTGGCTGCAGGTCTTGCCCTCGCCGTTGTTTGATACCCAGCGAGCGGCGGCATTATTGGGTTTGGGCGGTGGCCTGGGGTATCGCGCTATCGTGGCGCAGTTCTTTGAGGTGGATCTCCCCAAGGAAGAGACGCAGTCAGACTGGTTGCAGCGCCCGTTAACGCCCTCGCAAGTCGAGTATGCAGCGCAAGATGTGAGCTATCTCTACCCGATCGGGGTGCAGCTGCTCGAGCGTGCAGAGGGGATGGGTCGCAAAGGGTGGATTTTGGAGGAGGGCGCGCGGATGACCCCCGGCGGTAAGCCGCCGCTCAGTAAATTTAAAACCGCTTACCGCTTGCCGCCTAAACAGCAGGCTGTTTTGGCCGCCGTGGTCAATTGGCGCGAGATTGAGGCACGAAAGCTTGACCGTCCGCGCAGCTGGATTCTGAACGACAAATTGGTGATGGCGTTGGCCCAAGCGATGCCTGCCTCGGTCAATGACTTGCATCGTGTTGAGGGGATACCAGCGGGGTTGGTTCGCCGGGCTGGTGAAACGTTGTTGGCGCAAATCGCCCTTGCTGAGACGGCGCCAGATGCCACCATGCATAAAGATATTGTGGTGCCTTTGTCGCGCAGTGACAGGGATGTGCTGAGCCGCCTGAGTGAGCACCTCAAAACCCTTGCCGAGACGCTACAGATACCGCCAGAGGTGCTGATGCCAAAATCGGATCTTGAGCGCTTGATTCGACAGCGTTCAGAGCCTGCGCTGGAGAGTCCAACGACGTGGTCTGGTTGGCGTGAGGCGACGGTGATTGATCCACTCAAGCAATTACTGCTGAAAGAGGCTTAACGTGACGGTGCCGGCAGAGATGGAGGTCGACGTATTCAAAACGCCCCAGCGGCCACATACCTTTTTATATTTACCCAAGGATTTACATCCAGAGGATTGGCCAGAGGGGCTGGCCGCGATATTTTCAGAGCCGCAAAAGGTACTGAGCTTACTGTTGACCCCTGATCAGCCCTTGGCAATGCAAACAGCGGTGGAGGTGATCAGTGCTCTGGAGACACAGGGTTATTTTTTGCAAATGCCACCCCCGCTTCACGAGAGGGAGCCGTCAATATGCTAACGACGCAGTCTTTTATTGTCGCGGTCTGTGCCTATGGGTTGGCAGCGCTAGTGGGATTGGCGATGATTCGCAGGCTTTGGTTTCAGCGCTCAGCGAGCCTCGCCAGTTCAGTCGTGATGGGTCTCATTGGTGGGCTGCTGTTGACGCCTGCCTATCCGAGCAGTGAGGCCGCCTCGATTGCCCCCGCACTCATTGTGGTGATCTTCAACGCCCTGTTTGGCGACGGGCTCGCAGCGGCCCTACAGCCGGGACTGTGGTTGGTGGCGGGCGGCCTGGCTGGTGCGCTG
>Ga0228630_1000312_pt1 | contig 21153 bp, 47 predicted proteins | sample 37DmetaG_FD_183038 | JGI IMG/M metagenome (GOLD analysis project Ga0228630, IMG submission 183038) | Seawater microbial communities from Monterey Bay, California, United States - 37D | ecosystem: Environmental > Aquatic > Marine > Coastal | place: USA: California | collected 2016-10-25 | reverse complement strand
AACTGAGGCAGCTCCACGACGGACACTCCCTTGATTAGTTGCAAGAATTGTTGAGTCATATATCTTGCAGAAAGGTACGACTCCATCTGATGTTCCATTACCTGTTATTTTAGTGCCAGCGGGTCTAATCATATTAACTCCGATACCAACTCCACCGCCATGCTTAGCGAGCAGCATCATCTCTAAATTCTTTTGTCCTATATCCTGTATACTATCAGCTACATCAATACCAAAACAACTAATAGGTAAGCCACGATCAGTCCCGGTATTAGACAATACAGGGCTAGCAAGGCAAAGCCAACCATTCCAAATATAATCAAAAAACGTCTCGGCCATTTCTGGTTTATATAATCTACGAGCAACTGTTTTAGCGACGCGTATGTATGCTTCTCTAGGTGTTTCTCCGTCAAATAAATATCCCCCGGATATAGTCTTCTTGTATACGTCCGTATTACCCCACGCAGGGTAATCTTCTCCTTTTTTCCATTCATTATTCCACATATTTATCCTATAAAATGTTTTATCCAGGCTATTAGCCCATTAAAATTTAAAGCAACTAAATTCCATTGCTTTCTTGATGCTGTTTGAATCATTACACATATAAAACCTAATATGTAAAGCTTAGGTTCTAATGTCCATTGTGCTGCTATTAAAAAACCAGCACCCATATATCCTGCTCTAGTCGCTAGTCGCTTCCAAGGGCTCAGCCTTTTCTGCCTTACTAGACTTTTCAATAACATCGGCTTTAAGTTTTTTAATCGCTTCATCATAATCTGGCATGTTTTTAATTGTTTCTAAAGTTCCTATAGCTAGATCTTTTATTTGTGCTAGCTCATTAATCATATGTTGAGACACCCTTGTAAGTGCCTCAACTTTATTTTTCATTTCTATTAATTTATTTTCTTTCATATGTATTTATAAAACATTACAATTACTATTCTTTGGTTGTTATATTCATTTGGGTATTTGCTATGGAAATACTCACACGGATAAGACAATAGTCTATTATCCTTACAACCAACAACACTGTTTAACTTCCATTTAGTTTTATCGTTTGAATCCTCTCTGAGCATTCTATCAAACTCATCGTTGCTAGATTTAATATATGTATGACCATAATTTTCATGTTCCCAAAAGGCTGTACCATGTAATTTATCTTCATTAGCTTTGACATATAATACTATAGCTCTATCTGGTTGATCACCATTTATTATAGTATCATTATGTATACGCCAATCATTATCTTGACCTAACTTAGCCTCCCTAGCAAAAGATAATATATTCTTTATTTTTCTACCTTCTATTTTTTCTAGTTTACCTACTATGAAATTATTAAATTCATTAGGTAGATCTTTAGTCCAAAAAGATTTATCTGGATACTTTATTTCCTTAAAATCATCAACATAATTTAATAAAGCTTTATATAGATTTTTTGGTAAAAAATTATCTTGTATATAAATCATCTACCAAATATCTTCATAGTCCTCATTTTCTCCAGCTTTTGAATAATCAGTTGGCCTAATAGCGAAAAAATCAGTATGAGTGACGCCCCCGGTAAGATGATAAAACCAATCAAGATTAGACGCTGCCTTGTCGTCATACGCAAAATAGCTACCCAAGTCGACATAGCCAAGTTCAACAAGTTTTTCATTTGTTCTCTTTTTTATAAAGTGTTTTAGATCTTCTGATTTTAAGTTTTCTAAATCACCCATTTCAAACATTTTGTCTATATATTTTTCTTCTAAATCCACCATTGTTTCAGCAGCCTTTATTACGTCTTCTCTACATAAACTAAGTAAGTCACTATACTCTTCACACATATGTCTAAATAATTGACAACCCATCTTACTATGTAAGCTTTCGTCTCTTACAGACCATTTCATTTGTTGACCTATACCCTTAAGTAAATTGCGTAACTGAAAAGAATAGAGTACAGCAAAAGCAGAATATAGGCTAACACCTTCTGCAAACGCGCTAAATATCGCCAACGATTTTGCAATACCAATAGGAGACTTACCACCGTAAGCAACTAAATTATCAAACCGCTCAGCAGTAGCAGGTTCGTGTAAAAAAGCTTCATAATCCTCTAATTTTAATGTTTCATTTAAATAGCTATATGCTACAGCGTGAACTGTTTCTTGTGATCCAAACATCATAGCCATTTGTTGTATCTCATGCTTAGGAAACCAACCAACTACTTTTTGTGTCCAGTAATCAGATACTGCACATTCAGTTTGAGCAAAGCCTAGCAAGATATTTCCTACTAGGTTTTTTTCTGATTCATTTAGTTTTTCGTTCCAATCTTTAATGTCTCCACTCATAGATATTTCGGTGTGCAACCAAAATGCCTGAGCTTGTTTTAACCAACCCTCAGTATAATACTCAGGATATTCAAAAGGTTTGTACGCTACGCGCTCATCAAACAATCCCATTATCTATATACTTCTAAAGCTATATCAACAAGTGGTAAATACAAAACATATGTTGTTTGCTCTAACTCTTCATATGTTCTAATTCCTATTAATATCCCTGGGTAAAACCCTAAAGATAAACTCCAGTCTTTAATCTTATTTGCCATATACTTTTATTCCATATTTATTTTGTATCTCTACAAGCTCTTTGTAGATTATTTTATTTCTATTTTCAAAACTCCATTTCCACCACGTATCTATTTTTCGTTCGGCATATTTCTGCCTAGCTATTCTTTTAGCTTCGAAAGGATTAACCTTACTGTCTCGTCGCATTCTTTATGATTTTGTGGTTTATATAATGTAAGTGGTCCTAATCGTCTTTCTGTTATAAGCTTTTTAAATAACTTCCATCTAAGTGGAAATGATTCATTAGCTCTACCTTTAGTTTCAATTATAAAACCCTTACCTACAAAGTCAGGTGTATATTTTATATTCAGTATTTTTTTATTACCTCTGTTTTTATATTCTCCTTTTCCATTACTACACCTCTCATATGCCTCAAAAGGAAAATCAAAAGCTTCTGATAATTCAAAAGTCTGACCTTCATATAAAGCTGTTATCTTAGCTTTACGTAATGCCATATACATATAACGTTCTAAACCAGATGCGAAGTTGATCCCATCATATGAGATCTTCTTCGACTGTACTGGTCCTTTTTTTCTTTTATAAGATTTCTTCTTCATTTACTTCTATATGATAATGCTCTCCATCGTTACCGTTTTGACCTATAATATTTATACGGTTTAACATAGCTTCTTCTATCTCATCTCTCAAACAATGTTTAGCTGATTCAAGATACAGTATTGCATCCATTAGTTCTTCTTGTACATCAATAATAAATCTATTAAGGTCTTTCTTTTGACCCTCGATTTCTTGCATCATTGTAGCTCCATACTTTTTTTGACCTATTAAGCTACGTTCATCCATCTTCCTTAGTACATTTTGTACTATCTTGTCTTTAGTTTTAATCTGCATCTTTTACGAATGTTCCGTTAATCATTTTACCTGTTCTAGCTGCTATAACCTTGTAAGCTTCATCAATACAATATTCTATATCATACCCTTCTAGATGAGCCAAATTAGTTAACACAACAACTATATCACCGATAGCATCTATTATTTCTGGTTTGTCGTTTTTAAGTAACGCCTTTGCAAGCTCTCCAGCTTCTTCTTGAAGCTTAACATATTGTGTATGTGAATTACCTTCATTATATAAACCTCTTGTAGCTGCCCAATTACGTATTAAATCAAATCTTTCGCAGTCTTTGTTGTTTTTTAAACAACTCTCTACATTGTCTTTTGGATTAAAGAAAGCTTCATAAAAAGCTTTGTTATAGATATAACATCTATCTTTATTGTACATTGATGTTTTAACGTTTGCCATTATCCATCTTGTATTCTCTTTTGTTATTTTAAACTGGCCGAATTCTGTATTCCAAGTTAAACCTAGATTATCCATTAATCTTCCTTTTAATTTACTAATAGGACAAGGAAACGTTGAGGTTTGTTCTGTTGCGTTTATTTTCATTTTATTAAATAAGTTTTTATATAATTTTCTATCGACCTTATAGCCGTAAGACTTTTGAAGTTCTATTTCACGGTCTGATATATAATCTATATCTTCTGACTGTTCAAGAACTTCATACTCATTCTCCTTATAACCTTGTATAAGGGAAACTCTACTACTAAGATCACGTGTAACACCGATCTTTTTACCTGGTATATGGTATAAATAATACATAATTTATCTTAAAGTTTATTGTTATATAAATGCATGTTATGTGCGTGATGATAATACCATCCGACGTCCATAGACAGTCTGTCTGCAATCATTTTCTGTAATGATGAAAATTGATACTGGTCATTACAGAAACCGTACCAGATGTCATTAGAACGCATATAAACAGACATACATAACTTATTATTAATTATTGTAAATTGAATTGCATATGTACAAGGAGTATCTTTAGCGTACTTATTATATTCTTTAGCATCGTATATACTTATAGCAGCGTGCCTAGTATCTGGATTATCTCTAAGTTTAGCAACAACATAATCTATTTGGTTGTTACGCATCCATTGATAACCATAATTACTATTTACATTGCCATCACTATCAGCCATGCGTTCCCATATAGGTGGTATCTTACCATATAGTTGACCTAGCTTAATTATATTAGGATCACCAGACAAATACCATTGCCATTCAGCTTCAGCATACTCAAGACTCCATTTACGTTCTCTGTTTTTAATATGATTATCAAGTGGATCTTCTATAGTAAAACCAACATTAAATAAAGCTTTAGTATCACCAAAGTCTATGCCTTCAACTCGTAATTCATGTAATATACAGTTGAATGCTTCGTTTGCATGTAAAAATTTAGTTCGCATATTTTTTATAATAATATTTATAGTATTCAAATATTTTCTCCCATAATTCTTTTTCATTAAAAAATTTAGGGGATCTGTTTACTTTTCCATTTATCTCTATATCTATATACCATGATACAAAGTTTTCTTTACAATAAGGTGATATATATATTCCATTGTTTATACACCACCTGTATGCCTCGAAATCTTTTTGATCATAAGAGTATATTTCTTTTTTTTGTTTCTTTTTTCTCATTATTCCCAAGGCATAGGATCATTATCACTTACTGCTTCATGAGGTATAAAACAACCTGACTTTGGTTCCCATTTAAAATGTGCTTCAGCTCCGTTCTCACCAAGATTTTGAAATTTAACTTTTAGTACCTTAGCTTTAACAGTTTTCTGTTCATAATTTCTATGAACCAATATACCATGGTAACTAGCATCATACCATTCACCACCACCTTTTATATTATACATAGTTGGTTCTTCCATTTTACCATCTTTGTCTTTATACATTTTAGTTGGGTGTGCAACAACAAATACTAATACATCATACTTCTTAGCAAAAACTTCAATTTTAGTTAGATATTCCATTGTGTAACGATTAACGTCTTCTGTTTTAGAATCAACATCTCTAACTTTATTAAAAGGATCAATGACTAAACATTTAATACCTTTACGTTTTACTAGCTCTGCACCTTTACGTAATACAGATTCTAACGTATAACGTTCCATATCAATATGGAAATAATTACTATTACAATGGTCTGCTATTTGGTTCCATCTATCACCACCGATATCATCTCTAGTAGGCATTCCTTCCCACGTTTTACGCATTAATTTATGAGCATGTAAATATGTTGGCGCATTTTCTGGCGACGCAAAAGCCGTCTTCCAACCGTAGTTACGATTATACCCGACAACCATTTGGTCAACGAAGTCTGATTTACCTGAACTAGGGATACCAGTGACAGTAATAAATTGACCGGTGTAAGTACTAAAAATGTCGTCAAAATTGGATAAGCCAACTTGATATCCTTTCTTAAAGCCATTACGAACAAAGTCAGTAACCTCATCTTCAATATCTCTGAACGTCGTAACATTTTCAAGTGGTACGGGTCTCGCTCCGGTAATACGCTGAACCAGTTTTTGTTTTCCATGTTTTAATAAGTATTCATTCGCATCTTTACAGTCATCAAAAGACGCTAAGTAACAAACTTCAGCTCCAAGTCTACGGACTAATTCTGATTGTAATGCTTGCCCTGCTTCGTCTGAATCAACTGCTAGTATTATTTTTTCTTTGTCTTCAAAATAGTCTATACAATTATCAAGATAATCTAGATTATTAGAATTTAACGTAGCACCGTTAGGTACAGATATACTATTAGGTATACCAGCCTCATGTAATGCTAACACATCCATTTCGCCTTCTGTTATAATACAGTATTCATAACCTACAATACTATTAATATTATAAAATACTTTTTCAGCTCCTTTATATAATTTAAAATTCTTACGACCATCTCTGTATTTAACATTTATAAGTTGATCGCCCATAAAGTAATTAAACTTTATAGTATTCTCGGTCCTACCGGTTTGCGGCATATACTCAGCACCCTCATCGACATTTAAGTCGACAAGAGTTTGAGCTGATATACCTCTTGTTTCAAACCATTTAATTACTTTATCACTTAAAAAATCTGGTTCTTCAGGGTCAGCTATAACAACTGGCCTTACATATTCTTTTTCACTAGCACCTTTGCGTTGATAAGTGTGTAATTGAAATGATGTGTTACAATTATGACAAGTACCGAGACCCCGTTCCCAATCATAAGACGCACATTTTGCCTTTTGATTCTTGGGTTTTCTATCGTGAGAACAAATAGGGCATATACCCTGCTTTTTTCCCTCTTCAAGCTTATGTTGATTGAATTCATCAATCAAAAATCCATTGATCTCTGTTGTCTGCATTTAATTTAATTTAAAATGGTAAATCATCTGCCGGTTGAGCTACCGGTTGAGCTTGTTGTGGTTGATCTGTTCTAGGAGCAGCGGCTACGTTATCACCGTTAGTCCAAACAACTTTAACATTACCTAAGTAAGTTTTAGCTACTTTAGCTTCACGTTCTTCTTTCGATTGTTCAACAACAACAGGACCTTGATTGCCGAATTGATCTACTTCGTCGTTTAAGGTTATCGTTATTGGTAAGTATTTACCTTTTTTACCTACATATATTTTATCTTTAGGTATTTCATTAAGGTTAATACTAGCTTTTATTATACTCGCCATATTAATATTGATTTACTTGGTTAAACATTCTTGTTATTTGCTCTTTTGTAGCACCTGAATTTCTTCTTAGGTTATCTACAGCTTTAGTATGATTTTGATTATTGTAGAAATTATTTATACTCGTGCTAATTCCTGATACTGTACATACTTTTGTTTGGTTTTTTCTGGTTTTTGCCATGTTATAATGTTTTATTAATAAAATATTGAGCTGGATCAAAGCCTTCAGACTTATAAAATAATTCATAAGCCTGCACTGCTCTTTCGACTTTGTCCTTACCTCGTTCATAAAATTGTGGTGAGCAGTCAAAAATACCTATTTGACCTGTGTTTTTATCTATTACAATAAAAACCATTTCATAACCAAATAGTTTACTATAAATATAAGCTTGTGAATCGTAATTGTACTTAGACGCTGAATACTTAAACTTATTTAAATCTGCAGTTGTCTTCAAATCAACAACTAACTTTTCTGAATGGTTTATAATATCTGCTTTTCCTTTCCATTTATGACCTTCAAGCTCTGTAATGCCAGGCACTTCATATTCGCATTGTCCTTCTCTTATTAGATCATAACATATCTTGTTGGCTAACATTTTATCTGTTAGTTTTTCTATGTTATCAACCTCGTGTTGTAAAAGACATAGCTCTCCGCCTGACATCTCTTTATACACTTTAGTATTTCTAGTTGTAGCTTCTATAATCTTAAACTTTTTAAGTTTGTCAGGTTCTAGAATAGCAGTGTGAAAATATCCACCTACTAAAAACGCTGGTCTAGCTTCAGAAGCTTTACCTAGTGCTAAAGGGTTTGTAAGTAAAGTACTGATATCAGAATTACTAAGATACTTTTTACCAAAGTCACCGTAGTAATGTTCGTCATCACGTAGCTTTTCAATTACTTTTTCTTTATTCATATTATAGTGTGTTTAGTGCTCCTTCAACTTCTTGTGAAAGTGCATACTTAGCTTTTATAGCCTCTATTTTACCACCCGCTGTTATATATTGAACCGCTTTTTCATAAGCTGGATCTTTTTTAGAGGTTAAAGTTGGTTTTTGTGGCTTAAACTTCTTTTTACCATGATCATTAGTTGCATCACTATCAGCAGTATCATCAATTAGAAATAAATTTCCGAGAGCATATTTTTTTGCATACGAAGATGCTGATCCGAATTGTTGAGGTACATTCATACCTTTTTGATTCAAGTCTACACCTACAATAGCAGTAGCGCTTATAGAGTTTTCTCCATCACTAACGTTTGCAGTAGACTGCATCATGGGTAATGGATCAACGCTGATAATCTCTTCATTGATTGTTACTGATACTCCTAACTCTAAGAGAAAGGGTTTAGTTGCTTCTAGGATGTCTTCGGCTGATCTGAAGTTATATTTGCCGAATGAATTAAATCTACTTTTTTTCGATTTAAATTTAGTCTGGATCGTAGCCAGCTTTTCGTTTATAGTCATTGGTTTATTTGGTTTTCTTATTAATATAATTACACATAATTTTTATGTTTTACATACTTAAACTAAAGATAATCAATCACTTGTGAGTGATCTACGTTATCAATTAATTTCTGTACCGCTTGTTTTTTTATTTCAGAAACTCTCACATAATCACTTACTCCTTTTATATTTAACAATACCGCTATTTGCTTAGCTGAATGTTTGTCACAATCAAGTCCGTAAGATAACCTAAGAACTTCGTACTCTTGTTCGTTCAAATGTTTCTTAAGTAACCCTTGTAAGTATATATTTAGTAAATTTATATTGTAAGGTTCTGAGTTGTCTGGTAACTGTTGTACCATTGATTCACCTTCTTCATTAAGTGGCTGAGCATCTATAGATAAAAATTTAGACATAAAAAACATCTCAACCATTTTTTTGTTTTTAGGATTGTTTCTTATTTCATTCATTTTATGTTCAGGTATCCTCATATTACCGCTATGCATATCTATTCTACGTCTAATAGATCCTTTTATTCTTTTGCTAAAAAAGCTTTTTAAAGTTTTTTCTTGATCTTCAGATTTAGATAACATTTCCCAATCAAGTTTATCCACAGCTCTAGTTAATGCTTCATTACCTATTTGCAATAAATCTAATATAGATAATACTCCTGAAGCTTGTTGAGTTGTTGAGAATTTTCTGGCTAAGTTTTCTACTAAAGGCATAAACTTAACTATAAGTTCATCTCTAGTATACTCATCCCAAGACAATCCTTCAGGCATAGAAGCTTTTATGTCTTCTTTATACCTAATATAGTTTTGTACATTATATTTCTTCATTTAGTATTTTTATTTCTTGTTTTAACTCGTCATTTATATGACGGTATATTGTTCTTTTAGACACATCTAATAACCCAGCTATTCTACCTACACATATATGTTTACCTAATTCATTCAGATCAAGCATGCATTGATATATAGCTTCAGAGTCAATTCTAGAAGATCTACCTATTAATTTACCTACTATACTTAATTTTTCACTTGTAGTTAACATGCAAAAGTCTTTAAATATTACTTTACGTAACTTATTAACAGGAGGCTCGCCACCTATAGTAAACACATCATCAATCATCTCGTTTAATTTTCTGTCACTAATAAAGAATGTAACAAATCCGTTTTCTTTATTTGCAATAAATTCATATACATGTGATGGTAGTAAACCATTTTCTTGATTTAAATAATATAACACTAGAAAGTGCCATTTTAATGATTTGTATGTAGTTATTTTAGCTTTAGTATTAAATAAACTATAATGCTCATACGTGCCTTTTTCAAAGAACATATATTTACTAGTTTCAATATCAGGCGCATCATTTATAGGAAATTGCCTATAAACAATACGTCTATCATTTAACCATTTTATGTTTCTTTCTTTTGACATTAGCCTATTACTTTTTAATACTTAAAGGCTGTTGTCACAGTCCTAAGTATTTTAATCTTCTGTTATATTTTAAAAAAAGTTTACTTTTTATTTTTGCTAGTTTTATATCACCATTTAATAAATGGGTTACGATATTACCATGTGTACTAGCTATTGCTAGTTCTAGATATTTTTTGTGCGCCTTTTTTCTTCGGCTTTCTGTAAGATTTAATTTTATCGTTAATTCCATTATAATTGGTTTTAATTAAGTGGTCTGCTAATTTTTTGCTCATTTTTTCCTTTTATTGATTGTTTTTCTTGTTCATAATAATTCCAGTAAGCTGATACACTATCATTTTCAACCTTGTATTCATCAGGCATGCACTGCGGTGGTTCTTTAAAAAAACCATCAGGCATACCATTAGGATGAAATTGTAGTGTTCGCTTACATTTAGTAATGCTCAAATGAGTTTTACCATATCGTTTAGTATACTCATCACCAAGAGCGATCATATGATTATATAACCACCTGTATTGGCTTCTATTACCTCTAGCCCATATAGTTGATGGGTGGTTGTAATGAGCTTTTTTATAAGGTACGAATGTTGTATAATTATATAACTCTGCATAATGATGATGAGCCGTACAAAGCATCTGGGCTGATTCTAAGATCATTTTAACCACATGCTTATTATATTGTATCTCTGCAGCTTTAACTGGATCTCTGTCTAAATAAAATATATTCATTTATATCTTTTATTATTTATTCTATTATAATATTGATCTAATAATAAGTGTACTACTTCTTCGCTTATCATATTGTCGTTATACAATTGGTATATAAGCTTTCTCATAATCCTGATTTTTGTAAAAAATAGTTATAAACTTCTGGTATATGTCTTTTATAATATGGTTGTTCTTGTGCTACCCAATGTTTAAGACTTTGTTTATCATAAAACGGAGCACACATATCAAATATAGGTTCTATATCATCAATGAAGTCACCAACAGTCCAGCCTTCCCATATATGTTTATCTCTATTCATAATTTCTAATACATTTAAATAGTGGATGTCTGTAGCTGTTTGCTTTGGTTCGTTGGAAATAAGTAAAGGTAGCACGCTTACCAATATAAGAATCAATATTCTTAAGCATATTAGCTAAATCCTTGTAGGAATAACCCTTGCCTGGTGGACAACCAAACTGTATACCTTCGTCATCTAGCATTATGAATTTACCAAGCGTACCCGTCCTTTTACCTTTACCTGCTACATAACCAACAATAGTTGCTTCTGTGTCGCTAAAATCTTTAAATTTCATTAGATCGTAAGATCTACCGTGTTTATATAAACCGTCTAGTCTAAGTATAGAACCTTCATAACCTGCATCAAGATTAATTACGTGAATTGCTTGTGCGTGCTTAAGATCTTTTACAAGACTTGAATGAACATATTTAATTTGAGCATCATAAATATTAGATACTACTAAGTTGTTCATACGAGTTTCGTAGCTGTCATAGACTGGCGATGAAATATAGTCATATACATGAAACTGTACGAGATGTTGAGCGTCAAGCCTGTCATCATCGGTAGGTTTTTGCTTACGAACTAGTGATATAATTTTTTCAAAATCACGTTTTAACTTGTGATTGTATAACTCGCCATCAAGTGTAACATCTGGGTTATCTTTGAAGAACGATTTTAATGCTAACTCAATATGAGCTAGATTTTTAAATTGTTTACCGGTACGAGAAAAAGCTCCGTCTTGTGTAAAAAGACAACGAACACCATCTAGTTTTGGTTGTACGTATACCGGTTTAGACCAGTCAACTCGATTTTTATCGAACTTGTGGGCTAGCATTGGTTTTTGCATTATTTAAATTTATTTAGTTTGTTTTCTATTTTAATTATTTTCGTCTTTAATTCTTCACATTTATTATAATCTTCTATTTTTAGATTAAAGTCTAATTGTGTCATTAAAGCAGCGAGCTCAGCTAGTAATTCTTGTTCTTCATCTTCTTCGGTTATTATTTCTTGACCTTGAAGTATGCCTTCTAGTACTAAATGAGATATTCTTTCTGCTAATTTTTCAATTTCTTTGTTTGTCATATATATATTATCCAAATCAATTCGTATTAAGTCTGTAAAAGTTCCAGTCAGTGTAATCCATTTCATTGTTATATTTTTCTATAACTTTTTCTATTGGTAAAACAAAAACATTTTCACTTTTATAATTATCATAACAGCTAATCCATACATCAGGTTTACCCGTCCATAATATATACGTATAGTGATGATCTATACAATCTACACTAGGGTATAAATATTGACTGTTATAATGAAAATCTTTTACTAAATGAGAGGCTATACGAGATGCATCGCCAAAATTAGTAAATCCTTGATCTTGCTGCATATGCTTCACCCAGTTAGCTAACTGCACACCCTGCCATTCAGGGTAGCCATCGTGATGTAAATACATATTTACATAGCTTTTGTCAGATAACAAAGTTGGCTTACAAGCAAAACCAAGGTGATTGTGTTGAGCGTCTGCTCTGTTCACAACCATAGTTAAGTTTCTTGTGCTCATTATTTGTTGTTTTGTGCTTTATAGTCTATAATAAAGCCGGTTAATACTATTAAATTCATACCTACACTAGCAAGAAGCTCGTATAAAGCATAAAAAGAGTGAATAGATAAGTGTATATGTCCTACTACCCAAAACGGAATAGCAAGGTTTTGACTCACCCATATTATTGTATATTTTATAAACTTCATTGGTGCGCGGGGAGGATTCGAACCTCCGACCTCTAGCTTATGAGGCTAGCGAGCTGACCATCTGCTCTACCGCGCAATTTTAATCTAGTAATGCCATGTATGCACTACTATTATTATTTCTAAACCACCTTAGTGCTTTATCAAAATCCCTTATCATTTCATCATTGACTCTATTTGAGCCAGTTGCAAACACCATATTACAACCCATTATAAAGTCATAAATTGACAGTTCTAATCCTGTTAGATCGAAACTTTCTCCTGAAAAAGGATTTGTCACTGTGTCGCCTTTCGTATATATTTGTCCTGTAAACCATTTAGGTGCTTGTTTTTTAGTTGTTTTGTTCATATTCATAACCTTCTTCTATTAGTTCATTCTCTACTTCTTGTTTAATATCGTTGACATAAGCGTCATAAACCTGCATTACCGCATCTTCTACGTAGTAAGCTTCTAAGTCGTCTACATATATTAACTCATTATAGTCAGTCATAGCTTCTACTAGTTTTTCTGAAAGTTCATTATCATAATAGTGAACATCTTCATTTATACATATATTTCTACCATCACCGCTAGTTGTAACCCATACTTCGTAGCCATCAGCTGTAGTTTCAGCGTATATGCTATAATCAGGTGTACCATTCCAGTTATCTGTTAGTTCAAAATCATAGTGTTTTTGTATAACTACTAAAGCTTCGTCATTTTCAATATCAAATTTAACACCATGCGCTTCTAATCTTTGATCGATTAGATCTTCTGTTATTAGTTTTTTACCCATTATTTTATAATTTTATCACCATACATGAAGCTGTAAGCGGACATATCGTAGCTATTTATACTTGAATAAGTCATCAGATCTCTCATTTCATCGATAGTAAGTTCATTCCACATTAATTTTGACATTAGCGTGTATTTTAATCTTTTAGCACTGCTGTACTTTCTAGCACTAGCTTGCAATTCTTTTTTAACGTCGGGCAATAGATTGTCGTAGACGGATTTAATTTTACTCATATTTTTTCCAGTTTTTAATATAATAATTTAACATGTACACCATTCTTGTTAATGGATTGTGTATTAAAGCTCTAGCTGTACCTTCGCTTTTGTGTATTTCTATTTTTCCATCACTATTAAGAGATACCCATTTTTGAGCTTGTGTATATTGAGGATTTATTTGATATGCCGAGTGACAACCATTTTGTTTTCTAACATAACCTGATTTAAACGTGGCTAATCTTAATCTCTCACTTTTTTTCCACCCTGGTCTGCTAGGACAAGGGAATTCAAACTCTCTAGTGCCGTTTATTGCTTGTCTTTGAGTAGTTATTTCTTTAATGTTGTACTCAACTAACAACCTACGTGCATAGGAATCTTCGAGCATTTGGCGTTCTTGTTGCCAAGTGTATTTACTTTGGTTCATAATTTTAATTTAAGATTAGTGGAAGTGGGCGGAATCGAACCGCCGTTTAAGTTAGTGTGACTTTCGTCTCCTATTTCTTAGCTTACCTTATCACTCCCTTAGTAACTAGTGAGGATTCGAACCTCATACCCGTCGGTAGCCCATATACACTACAAGCTCGTGAAAACGTTTACTTGTACAATGTTTTGCCTGACCTAGTTTCCGCTAGCTATTCACTTATGTGTCTCGCGGAGTTCATAACGATCCCTCACCCGTCCGACCTAATTAAGCTACTCGTCTAGCTATTTGCGTCGCCAAGCTCTGTGCACTGATGCACTTACTTCTTGGCTAACAACTTGTATTGTATTACCTGTTTTATGATTTATTATGGGTACATAACTATAATCTTCTACTGTGCTACAAGGAACACAAGTTTTATAACCATAACCTAACCTAATTGGATGCACTTTTGTGCCACATTTACAATACATATTCATTTATTTTATTATTACATTTATATTATCATTAGATAATTGTATTTTGTTTGTAAAGATATTCTATAGCTTTATCCATAACCATACTATGTAATTTGTTATAGTTATCACCACTGACAGGTTGATCAGCTATTTGCCAATCAACACTATCATACATTATTTCTTTACAATGATCCGCTACACCTTGTGCAATCTGATCTATTTCTGACATTTTACTCATTTTTTCTATTTATTCTTATTATTTTATCGTCAATATTACGCATCGCTAACTTATAACCAAAGTTTTTAGCCATTTGCATTAATAAAAAATCACTACTTCCATGATTGTTTTTTGCAAAATCATCAAGATACTCTTCAGTAGGCGTAGCTACTATAGCTCGATCTAATGATTTTAGCTCAAGATCTATATATTCTTTTAGTTCTTTCATATCTTGCCGAATATTGATACTTCAACCCATCCTTTTTCACTGTGATTTGCATCACATCTATAACCTTCTTCAGTTAATTCTTTTTCTAACTTCAACGCTGCATTCCACAACGATGGTTCAGGAATTTGGTCATGCTCGTCATCATACATTACCTCACCTCTACACTGATAGAACTGGTCATTGCCATCATCTTGACTTACATATTCAAAGTCCCATCCATTTACTCTTACATTTTCTTTCATTTTACTCTATATTTAATATTACTCCTGCTTTAAAATTAAGTACTAAATCTTCTTCAGACTTAGCGCTTACATTGATCCACTCTTTGTCTTCTCTCATATGAGGTAGATATGTTACCGTGTACTCTTTCATTTTATTCTTGATTTATTAGTTCATCTACTTCACAGAATAACATGTCGTCTATATCTGCTCTGCTGTAATTGTCTTTGTTTAGCTCGTAAGCTAAATCCCATGGGTTTTTAATTTTACTCATAATTTTTGTTCGTTTATTTTAATTAATACTTGTCTTACATCTTCTCTATGATCATACTCATCTAAGTAGTCATATAAAATTTCTTTTATTATATTCCATTGCCAAATCTGTATTTTTATAGTCTCTTGACCAATACCTTGTTTAGCCATTTCTTGGTCTGCTTTTAATGAAGATAGTTTTTCTTCTTGCATCTCATACCATTTTTTTACTGAATCACTCATGATTTTTTAATAATTATTAGTTGTCTTACATCAAATTTCTTGTGTGTGTCATTCCACATCTTAGAATGGACGAACTTACGCTGTTGAGAATAAGATTTCTTGCCTGATATGTGAATACGATTGTACTCAGCATCGGTAAGTCCGCCACATTTTCCATGATGAGCAACAGAACGCCTATGCTCGCTTGCTGCTTTTCTGTTAGCCTGTTTTACATAGAGGCATAATTCTTGCATTGTTTTCGGGTTAGACATAAGACCAGATTGAAGGTTTATGCTCAATGTAAGTAAGACCTTTGTGATTAAACCACTCGAAGATACCTTCTTGATCTTTGTCTTCATTGTAGATAAATGCGAATCTTGTTGGTAGATCGCCTACAGTGTAACCTTTGTAAGTTACATTGTTAATTTTTATAGTAGTTTTGTCTACTTGTTTTAATTTTTGCATAGTATATAAAATTATTAGTTACATTTATATTATCATAATAGTTTTGTATTATGTTTGTAATTAGTCACCTGTGTAGTTGTCATAAACAGACTTACTTGCATAATATTCCGCACAACCTGCATCAAAGAGTTGTTGTAGTTTGATATGGTGATCTGCATTATCAAGATAATCATCTATTTTAGAGTGCATTTCTTGCTCTGTTTGAGCTCCGAAGCTAACAACATTAACATGTTTTAGTAATTCCATGTCATTACAAGTATAACCTTGTGCGAATTTACCATTCCACGTAGTCCACTCTTTGTAATAGTATTCTGTATTTCTGTATTTTAGCATAGTATTATTTATTATTTGATTTATAAAACTCTATTCTGTCAAGAACATCTTGTCTAGTTAGCTCACCTTCCATTTGTTTACCAATATAGCGAGTCATGTCGATTTCTTTGCCGTTAGGGCACGTTAGTATAAATTGCATAGTATTATTATTTAGTAGACATTAGCGGAATCGAACCGCCTCACAAAGTAGAGCTCACGTAGTCAAAATGCAGTGTGAAACCATTATGTCTTTTAGTAGAAATCGTAGTAGATATCTATAACTTTAGATTTTTGTTCATCAGTTAGTTTAGTATAATGCTTGTCGTATAATCGCCAAGATATTTTTAGTAGTGTATAAGAGTAATTGCACATAGTTTATTATTTAATTAGTTAGTATTTTATTATATTATCTGTTTGTTTTCGTATTTATTTTGTATTGGCTTTTCATAGTTCTCATCTGTGAGTGTACCGAATAGTAGCTCGTCAAAATATTCTTCACGATCTATAAATCTTTCTTGTATTTTAGAGTAATATCTCATTAGTAACAGATTTCACAGTTAATACTATCGAGGTGAGAGTAGTCGAATTGACCTGTTACCATCATAAATATTATGAATGAGATACCACTTACTGCTAACGGTAATAAGAAACCGAAGATCGCTAGTTCTGCCACCACTTGTGTTAGTGGTTTTGATTTTACATATTTAGTTACTGCAGGAATAAATCCTCTGAATTTTAATTTAGACATAGTTTATTATTTAATATTAGTTGTCACAGTGTGAATCGAACACACTTATATACCATAGTGACATTGCACTCAGACCTATGACCGAGGAGTGCGACTCCGCATACTTGTTCGCATTTTTATACTTATAGAAACAAGTGGAACTCAAAGTTGTTAGTAGTTATACTAGTTCTTTATCGCGAAGTATAACTGGAACGCTAGTTGAAGAAGTGTATGATTTATACTTTTCGAAGCAGTTCATAGTTGATAATTTATCTTTCATTATTTCATACGCTTTATCATGATTGTAAGTAAACGTTTTTCCATTTTTGAAAGTTACATTAATAGTTTGATTTTTGCCGATTAAAGATTTGCGAATTACGAAGCGTTTTGAATTTAAAGTTTGCATAGTTTAAGAATTTAAAGTTATTATTATTATTATTATTTATTATTTATTAGTTACATTTATATTATCTAGTTTGTTACGTATTTTGTTTGTATAAATGTGTAAGTTTGTTTACTTATTAAATATGTCACACTGTCATACCACTAAGTGTCATAGTGTCATACTAATATTAATTATAGTTATGTCATAATGTCATGACTATCTGTCATACTACTTAGTGACAAGTTGTCATATGACTAGAATATTAGAATATCTGAGTGATATTGAGTGAGTGACAAGATGTTAATGAACTTACATGTATATTATCTAATAGTTTCCGTAGTAGTTCTGTAAAAAAAGTCTAAAGCTTTTACATGAATATAAAGGAAAGGCGAAACGTATAGGTGAAAACGTGGAAAACAAGGGGAACCCGGTGAAATGAAAACCATTTTTGCTAGAAGAAAAGTAGTGGAAAAAGAGTGGGCAGCACTATACTCCTATATTTGTAACTACTGTGACACTAGCCTTATAATATACTTAAGTAAGAGGCTGTTGTCACACTATATGTAAAAACACTTTAAAATCTGTAAGTATATAACTATAAATAATACTCAAAAAAATATGTCAATACTACAAAGTTATCCTAAAGGTACGCCAAAGGCAGATGATTTACTATTAGGTACAAAGACGCCACCGGCGAACACAAACGATTTGCCTATAACTCAGAACTTCTCTGTGTCAGACGTTGCTTCTTTCGCTAACTCATATAGTTTAGGGTATACAGTATACACAGCACAACTTACCGCTGGAGCTGGAGCAGTGCCAACCGCGACTATTTTACAAAACACAACAGGTTTAACATTTACATGGACAAGAATAGGTACAGGGCAATTTGTTGCTACAGTAGCAGGTACTCCTTTTGCTGCAAATAAGTTCTGGGCTATGTCATCAGCTAAAGTACCTCAAGTTACTTCAATAGTAAGAACAAGCACTAACACGTGTAGATTAGATGTAATAGAATCTCAAAATGGAAACGCGTTAAACTCGCTTGTTGAAGGATACATAGAAATAAGAATATACGCGTAATAAACTAACACATGGCTAGAATAAGTTCATATCCCATAGATTTAACCATTCAAGACACTGATGCTTGGATAGGAACAGAAGCTAGTAACAGGTTGACAAGACAGTTCACAGCTGCTGGATTAGCTAAATACCTCAACATAAAGGGTAAGATATCTATATCTGCCCAGATGGTTTTTCAATTTAAAACAGGTAACGCAGGGCCAGGTGATTTTACAGGGCCAGCAGATAACTCTACATTTGCTAGTATAACTACTATGCAACTATCAGTCACAGATAAGTCTGGTCAGAACGTAGTAGCGTTCATGGAGTATTTAGTAGGTAACGATATACTTATAAATGCACAGAACGAAATAAGTACATTTGGTCATTATACTATTGATAGTTATACAGACAATGGTGCTTTTTATACATTAAACCTAACTAATAGAAAAGGGGAAGGTTCTATAATAGACAATGTTTTTTATGACTTCTCTGTTTTCACACTATCTTCACAAGGTACACCAACATTTATATTTAATCAAGCTGTAGCATCGACACAATGGAACGTGCAGCATAACTTAGGGAAATTCCCTTCAGTTTCAGTAATAAATAATAACAACGTTGTAATAAACGGCGAAGTAAAATATATAGACAATAACAATATACAACTAAACTTTTCCGCTGGATTCTCAGGTAAAGCGTATCTAAACTAACAAACATGGCAATAAATTTTTTAAACACGGTTGATTTTAACCAAAACACTCTAGAAAAACCTAGAATAGAAAACCAACCAAACGATACTGCGGCTGGAACAGGAGTAGAAGGTCAAATATATTTTGACACAACAGTAGACGCATTAAAGATATATGCGGGTGGCGCATGGGTAGAAGTAGGTGCTACAAGTGGTGTAGAGTCTTTAACTACCACAGATGGTACTTATATTAATCTTACACCTAATTCAGCCACTATTGGTAACGTAACAGTAACAGCAGATCTTTCAGCTGTTGACGGTACTTCAGTAGCTAGTGACAGGTTCTTAACCAAAAATAATAAATGGGCAACAATACCATTTGGTGATATAACTGAGGTACAAGGTGGTACTTATATAAGTGTAACGAATCAAACAGGCCCAGTACCAATTGTTAATCATGATCCAACATCAAGATCAAACACTACATCGACAGCAGCACCAGCTTATGGGGCTACTTTCACAGCTATTGATTCTATATCTACGAACTCAACAGGTCACGTTACAGTAGTTAATACTAAGACGGTAACAATACCTGCTTCAGATAATACTACATACGATCTACTTACTGCACCAACCGGTTCAGCTATTAGATTAGACCCTAGTACTGGAGCTAATGATGATGTAACTATATCTGGAACAAGTGGTCAAACAACAATGACTAGAATAAGTGCATCGGAACTTAGAGTTGGTTTAACCAGTAATGTAACCTTATTGGGTAATCTAGATGTTGGTGGTGAAATATCTCAAACATCAAGTGGAAATGAGAATAGTTTTGCTAGTCCACTTAACATGAATAGTAATAAGCTTACTAATGTTGCCACTGGTACAGCTTCTACAGACGGTGTTAATTTAGGTCAAGTGGAATTACTAGTTGCAGGTGTTGGTGTTTTTAAAGGATCTTATAACGCTGCTACAAACTCACCAGCTTTAGAAGGGTCAAGTAACATAGCTTTAGATCAAGGTGATTACTTTGTGGTATCAGTTGCTGGTAGTTTCTTAGGTGAAGCGTTAGAACCAGGTGACTTTATATTTGCTAATAATGCTATTGCGGCAAACTCATCTCCAGCTATATCAAACTATACAGTTGTGCAAGCGGATGATAATATTGCCGGTGCTGGTAGTACTGATGGTGCTACACAAAAAGGTGTATCTGGTTTTGACAGTGCAAACTTTACAGTATCGTCAAATGGTTGGGTACAATTAAAACCTCAAGCAAATCCTTATGCTGCATCAGTATTATTAAACAGTGGTTCAGATTCTGGAGGTGAAACAACATTTACCGTAGATGTAACTTCTTTGTTTGGATCAGGTGCTTTAGCTGCTAATTGTAAGGCTGAGGTGGTTACAACATCGGGAAGACAAACGGTATATCCAGATATAACTGGAAACGGAACAGGTAGCTTAGACTTTAAATTTATACCCGTGGTATCAAATGGCACATACACTGCGCTTATAACAATAGTCTAATATTAATTTAATACAATTTTAGATGGCAAATATACCATTTTTAAATAACGCTTATTTCGCCGCTAAGGTAGGTATTGGAGTACCAACCCCTAATGAATCACTAGAGGTTTCAGGTAGCATATTACTTTCTTCCAGACTTAAGCTTGGTACTGGCGATCACTATTTACAACAAACTTCAGGAGACATATACAGTTTTACCACTGGTAAAAACA
>Ga0228630_1000289_pt1 | contig 21923 bp, 17 predicted proteins | sample 37DmetaG_FD_183038 | JGI IMG/M metagenome (GOLD analysis project Ga0228630, IMG submission 183038) | Seawater microbial communities from Monterey Bay, California, United States - 37D | ecosystem: Environmental > Aquatic > Marine > Coastal | place: USA: California | collected 2016-10-25 | reverse complement strand
AAGTTAAGTTTTATTTCAAACAAAATTGCAAGCAACTTAAAGATGTTCAATCGTACAATGTCATAGGGCAAATAACAGGAAGTCAATACCCCAATCAAATTATAGTTGTAGGAGGACATTTGGATTCTTGGGATTTAGGTGACGGTTCGCACGACGATGGTGCCGGTTGTGTACAATCGATGGATGTATTACGTCTGTTAAAGGAAACTGGAGTTCGTCCAAAGCGCACTATACGTGTAGTGCTTTTTATGAATGAAGAAAATGGACTTCGAGGCGGTCGAAAATATGCTGCGATTGCTAAGAGAAAGGGCGAAAAGCACATTTTTGCTTTGGAAAGTGATTCTGGGGGGTTTACACCTAGAGGTTTTTCTTTTGATGGTCCTGACTATAAAATCAATCAAATTCTAAATTGGAAACCCCTTTTTGAACCTTATCTTATTCACTATTTCAAAAAAGGAGGAAGTGGTGCTGATATTGGTCCACTAAAAAATGACGAACTTGTTTTGGCTGGGTTACGCCCAGATTCTCAGCGTTATTTTGACCATCATCATGCTGCCAACGACACTTTTGATGCCGTGAACAAACGTGAATTAGAATTGGGCGCAGCAACAATGACATCGCTTATTTATCTTATTGATAAATATGGATTTAACAGCATAGAGCAAAAAAATAAAATTAAAGATTAAAAACTAATCTTATAAGCTTTTTACTGTTGCTCTAATGGCTACAAGATTTACTAGAAGTTTTTCAAGATGATTCAAATCCAACATATTTGCACCATCACTTTTGGCATTAGCGGGATCAAAATGCGTTTCGATAAATAGGCCATCGATATTATTAACCACGCCAGCTCTTGCTATAGTTTCAATCATATCAGGTCTCCCTCCTGTAACTCCGCTTGTTTGGTTGGGCTGTTGTAGTGAATGGGTAACATCCAGTATTGTGGGGGCAAATTTACGCATTGTAGGTATGCCCCTGAAATCAACAATCATATCTTGATAGCCAAACATTGTTCCACGATCAGTAATCCAAACATTATCGTTTCCGACGTCTTTTACTTTTTGAACAGCGTGTTTCATAGCCTCAGGACTCATGAATTGTCCTTTTTTTAGGTTGACAACCTTCCCTGTATTTGCCGCAGCCACCACCAAATCGGTTTGGCGTACAAGAAAAGCAGGGATTTGAAGAACATCTACATAATTAGCGGCCATAACAGCATCAGTTACTTCATGTATATCTGTAACGGTAGGAATGTCAAAAGTTTCTGATACTTTTCTTAAAATTTTAAGTGCTTTTTCATTACCAATTCCTGTAAAACTATCAATTCGGCTTCGATTAGCTTTTTTAAAACTTCCTTTAAATATGTATGGTATTTTGAGTTTATCGGTGAGCTCACAGACATGTTCCGCAATACGCATAGCCATTGCCTCGCCCTCTATTGCGCATGGCCCAGCAAGTAAGAAAAACTGATCGGAATCTGTGTGTTTTAACTTTGGAATACTATGGAGATCCATCAAAAATATTTTTATGATGCAAATATAAACAAATTAAAACCACATGATTGTTTTTATAAATCAGAATAGTCCTAAAAATTAAGCGTACCTTTGCTCGCTCAAAATAGGCTACACTATGAATAAGATTAAAAACATTGCCATTATTGCTCACGTCGACCATGGAAAAACAACATTAGTTGACAAAATTTTATACCATTGCCAATTGTTTCGTGAAAACGAAAATAAAGGGGATTTAATCTTGGATAACAACGATTTGGAGCGTGAACGTGGAATTACCATTACGTCCAAAAATGTTTCTGTTGTTTATAAAGACACCAAAATCAACATCATAGACACCCCTGGACACGCCGATTTTGGTGGAGAAGTAGAACGCGTCCTTAATATGGCCGATGGTGTTTTGCTTTTGGTTGATGCCTTTGAAGGACCAATGCCACAAACACGCTTTGTACTGCAAAAAGCCATTAGTTTAGGGTTGAAACCCTGTGTTGTTGTCAATAAGGTTGATAAAGAAAATTGTACACCAGACGAAGTCCATGAAGCTGTTTTTGATCTTATGTTTGAACTTGAAGCTGAAGAATGGCAGTTGGACTTTCCAACAGTGTATGGTTCAGCCAAATTCAATTGGATGAGTGATGACTGGGCTGTTAAAACAGAATCAATTGAACCATTGTTAGATATGGTTATTGATCATATTCCATCCCCTAGATTTGATGAAGGTAATACACAAATGCTGATTACCTCCTTGGATTATTCATCGTTTACCGGTCGTATAGCCATTGGTCGTTTGCAACGTGGAACACTAGAAACAAATCAAGCTGTTACTTTGGTTAAAAGAGACGGCTCTAAATTGAAGTCTAAAATAAAAGAACTTCATGTTTTTGAGGGATTGGGTAGAAAGAAAGTCGAGAAGATAAATGCAGGAGAAATTTGTGCACTTGTTGGTCTCGATGGTTTTGAGATTGGCGATACCATTGCTGATATCGAAGCACCCGAAGCCTTGGAAACAATAGCAATAGATGAGCCTACTATGAGTATGCTTTTTACCATCAATGATTCTCCTTTTTTTGGAAAAGAAGGAAAATTTGTGACTTCACGTCACTTAAAAGAACGACTGGAAAAAGAATTAGAAAAGAATCTTGCTCTTCGTGTAGACGCAACAGATAGTGCAGATAAATTTATGGTTTTTGGACGAGGTGTGTTACACTTATCCGTTCTTATTGAAACTATGCGTCGTGAAGGTTATGAACTTCAAATCGGTCAGCCACAAGTCATTATAAAAGAAATTGATGGTGTAAAATGTGAACCTGTAGAAGAAATGACTATTGATTTACCAGAAAATATTTCAGGAAAAGCAGTAGAGATGGTCACTATGCGAAAAGGAGAGCTTTTAAGTATGGAAGTCAAAGGGCAGCGCATGATTTGCCAATTTATTATCCCTTCAAGAGGTATCATTGGTTTGCGTAATCAATTGCTTACTGCTACAGCAGGAGAAGCTATTATGGCACACCGATTTAAGGAATATCAGCCACTGAAAGGTGGAATTCCTGAGCGTCAAAATGGGTCTTTAGTTTCTATGGAAAACGGTTCAGCTATTCCCTATTCTATTGATAAACTTCAAGATCGTGGAAAATTCTTTGTAGATCCAGGGGAATCGATTTATGAAGGCCAAGTCATTGGTGAAAATTCGCGTGGAGATGATATGGTAGTGAATGTTACCAAAACTAAAAAACTAAGTAACGTACGAAGCTCCGGAGCCGATGATAAAGCCAAAATTGTACCTGCTATTAAATTTTCATTGGAAGAAGCTTTAGAGTATATTCAAAAGGATGAGTATGTTGAAGTGACTCCCAATAGTCTAAGATTGCGAAAAATCTACCTCAAAGAAGTCGATCGAAAGCGAAATAAAACTTTATAAATGGATTTCACATCAATTAACACTGCTGAATGGGTAGGTTATATCGCTACTGCGGTTTTGCTTACCTCCTTTGCAATGAAGCAATTGAGGACGCTAAGAATTGTCAATTCTGTTGCGTGTTTATTGTTTGTAGTTTATGGAGTTTTACTAACTAATGCTTGGCCGATTATTATTTCCAACGCTGCAATTTTTGTAATCAACATCTATTACTTGTTTTTGAAGAAAAATCAGTAACTTCACTTCTTTAAACATACACTAAGAATTTTAAGCATCAACAGTTTTACAGCTTGAAGAGTGTTAAATAGTTTAATTTTAATTAGTGAAATTACCACAGTTCATAACCAACAATTTAATTTTAAAAATCACTTCGCTAAATTCTGTGGTTGTTGGCGTTAGACTTCTTATTTCTTTAGTGGTTCAAAATCTTTTGGCACAATTTACAGGTCAAGCCGGAATTGCAAAAGTGGGGCAAATACGAAATTTGTCTGAGATTCTTTCAAGTTTATCCTCACTCGGTGTTTTCAATGGAATTGTAAAATATGTATCTGAGTACAAAAGTGATGAAGTAGGGTTGAAAAAACTTTTTTCTACGGTTTATGTGCTCTCTTTATTAGCGACATTTATACTATCATTAGCTTTGTTTTTTGGTGCAACTCAGCTTTCGGTTTGGTTGTTTTTTAGTGAAGATTTTAGATTTGTATTCCAGTTGTTGGCAGTAACCTCGCCTTTTATTGCCATGAATCGAATTTTTAACGGCGTGATTAGCGGACTTAAGGCGTATAAAATCAATGCAAAAATTGAAATCATTTGGTATACATTGGCCTCTATTTTGCTTTTAATTAGTTTGTATTTTTATAACATTAATGGGGTGCTGTTGGCCATTGCCGTGACGCCAATGATTCAATTTTTAATAATGTTGTTTTTCTTTGGTAAAACCCTTAGCGAGTATATAAATTTCAAAAAACTTTCCTTTCAAACCCCAATGCTGAAAAATCTTCTAGGATTCTCCTTAATCTCTTTTGTAGCTACAGTATGCTATAATTTTGTTCAAATTAATTTACGAACCATAATTTCTAATCAAATTAGTGAAAATGAAGCAGGAGTATGGACGGCTATGTCCTCGATTTCAAAAATTTATATGCAGTTTCTTCTCACGGTTTTCACTATTTATATTTTGCCAAAATATGCTGAGCTTAAATTTTCGATAGAGTTTCGAACTGAGATAAAGAAAATTTACAAGACACTTTTACCTTTGGTTATCTCAGGTATGATTGTGGTATTTTTCGCAAAAGAGTTTTTAATTCTAAAAATTTACAACGAAATGTTCCTAGGTATGACCGTTTTATTTAAATGGCATCTCATGGCCGACTTCATACATTTTGTGGCTAACATTCTTTCGTTTAAATTTTTGGCAAAAAATGAAATCAACTATTTTGTGTTCACTCAGCTTTTTGGACTTGTTTTTTACTATTTTGTAGGGCAACTCTTGATGGTGAGTTTTGGAGTTGAGGGTATTGTAATGGGCTTGTTTTTCAGTAAAATAGTTTATCTTTTAGCTGTCATATTAATTTTAAGACACGATCTTTTTGGTAAGAATAGACCAATTTAAGTTGTAATGATTGGATTTTATGGGTGAGTTTCAGTTTTTTAAGAACGTATTTTTTAGCTACATTACTTTGATTTTTGTGGCTGGTCTGTTTATCTTTATGGATTATGGTTTTGATACAGATCTTTTTTTAAATTTCATTGAAAATTGCCTTTTTGCTTTCTTGATTATAGTTGCTGCATTTTGTATTAAACACCACAAAATTAGGGTTATTTATGGGTATTTATCATTGCTCATTTTTTCTTTTTTATTGCTGTTTGAAACCGTGTATTATTTAATGTTTCATGTTTTTTTTAACGCCTCTTCATTGTATGTCATTTTGGACACTAATAGCTCAGAAGTTTCGGAGTTTTTCAGTTTTTATGTAGGGTTTATAGAGGTTCTTTTTATGGTTTTATTTTTCTTTTTAACACTCTTTTTTTTAAAGAGAAATAAAAAGAGTTATAAAGAGTTAATTCCTTTATCATCAAAAAAAATAGCGGTTTATATGCTGTCGGTATTTGGGGTGCTTGTTTACCTAAAGTTATCAAAACAGATTATTTATAATTTGCCTTATCTTGTCGCCAAATCTGTTTATGAATACACCCAAATTTCCAAAAGTTTTGATATCTATGTAGAAAATAAAGAAGGTAACTTCACCAATGTACAATTTCAATCCGACCAACACAATTCCGTTTTTGTACTGATTTTAGGTGAATCTACAGTCCGTACCCATATGGGGCTTTATGGTTATGAACGCCAAACCACCCCATTGTTGAAAAGCATTTCAGATCAATTATGGATATATCCGGATGTTATTAGTCCGCACACCCAAACCGTTGAGTCTGTTACGAAAATGCTTACTCTTGGAAACTATGAAGCTCCGGAAAAAATTGAATCTGGTTCCATCGTACAATTAGCCAATGCTGCTGGTTTTGATACCTTTTGGCTTTCCAATCAACGGCCTGTTGGAATGTATGAAAGTTTGGTGACTAAAATTGCACTCTCTGCATCAATGACTAAATTTTTGACTGTAGCACCAGTGAACACCAATCTAGTTTTGGATCAAGTATTATTACCAGAATTAGATAAGGTTTTAAAAAATAATTCAGGTAAACCTAAGTTTATTGTCATTCATCTTATGGGTACTCATTTTGACTATCAAAATAGATATCCAGATTCTTTAAAGGCCTTTAGCAATGTTCCAAAATTGAATTATGATTCTAAAGAAAACCATAACAATGTAAACGCCTACGACCAAGCTGTTTTGTATACAGACTATATTGTTACTGATGTAATCAATAAAGTAAAAACAGTAAGCACACAAAGCACAGTTTTATACCTCTCGGATCATGGCGAAGAATTGTACACGGATAAAAACATGGCAGGGCACAATGAGTCTATTGCTACAAAAAGCATGTATGACATACCTTTTGTACTATGGCAATCCGATCAATACAAAAAATCAAAATCTTTGATTTTTGATGCCCAGCGCCCATATATGACTGATGATTTGTTTCATAGCTTAGCTCAATTGCTAAAAATTAAGGCCACTGAGGTTAAAACCAAAAGAAGTATTTTTAGCCATAATTTTCAAAATCGCCAACGTATTATATTAGGTAATGAAGATTATGATGTTAAATTTGATTCTATTGACAATCAAAATTCTTCGCTGAAATGAAACATATTCATAAGAAAATTGCTATTGTTATTCACTCTTTAGGAAAAGGTGGAGAGGAAAAAGCATCAGCTAATCTTTCTATTTTATTGTCTGGTCTTGGTTTTGAAATTCATCTTATTTCAGCACTAAATTATGTTGACTATGAATATAAAGGTCAGCTTTTGAATTTAGGTTTTTTAAAAGATAAGGATGATTCATTTTTTGCTAGATTAATACGATTTTTGGTCTTTTATAGATATCTTAAATCAGAACGTTTTGACTTTATCATTGATAGCCGCGCGCGACCAATTTTTTTTAAGCAATTACTCATCAATAAAATCTTGTATGCTCATCAGAAAGTAATTTATGTGGTTCATAGCTATAGATTAAAAAATTATATACCGAAAAGTAGGTTTTTAGCAAAAGTTCTGTACAAAAACGCATTTCAGTTGGTTGCCGTTTCTCAAGAGATAAAAAAACTGATTCAGCTTAAATACGGATTTAATCAAGTCAGTACGATTTATAATTGTTTGTCCAAGAGCGAACTTGTTGCAAATCAAGACACCCAAAAATTACCTCAAAAATTTATTTTATTCTTTGGGCGAATTGAGGATAAAATAAAAAATATTTCATTGCTTATTGATGGGTATAACCAATCTAAATTAGCAAAAAATAACATTAAACTTGTTGTATTGGGCGATGGTCCAGATGTTTTAAAATTGCAACAATATGCAAAAAAACTTCAACTTTCAGATTTTATAGATTTTAGACCGTTTGTTCCAAACCCTTCAGCAATTATTAAAAATGCAATATTTTCTGTACTGACAAGCCAATACGAGGGATTTCCTATGGTGCTTATTGAGAGTTTATCGTTTGGAATCCCGGTTGTTTCTGTAGATTGCAAATCAGGGCCAAAAGAGGTTGTTCAAAATGAAATGAATGGTTTAATTGTAGAAAACCATAACCCAAAGGCATTGGCAAAGGCCTTTAATCATTTAATTGAAGACGAACAATTGTATCGTCATTGCAAGCAAAACGCAAAAAAAAGTGTTGAAAAATTTTCAGCTGATATTATCTCAAAGTCTTGGTTAAACCTACTTAAATAAGCAACTCAATTTTTAAAAGGCGTCATATACATATTTATCATGACAAACCACACTTGAACTTTTTTTAGAAAAACAAGTCCTATTTTAGGTATTATAAGTAACAATTTTTGTTTTGAATTTAAATGATTTTTATCTATGGATTTTCTTAAAATCTCGTAATTTTTTTTATCCCCATTTATTTTACATTCAATAGCCATGGAAAACCGATTAAAATCTAAATATTTTTTTAGTGGAAGATTGTTTTTTTCTTCATTCTTGAAATTTTTATAAATTTCTTCACCATCATATTTGAAAGCATAATTTGAAAGATGATTTTCTTCATATCTAATAACCTTATAGGTAGTTGGCTTTGAACAAAAAGAAACCTTATATTTCAATGCTATTCGAATCCATAGATCAGTATCTTGTACGGATCTCATATTTTCATTAAATCCCCCAATGGTATTAAAAATAGTTTTTGGAATCATCACTGCCGAGGTCCATGCAATACAGTCGATGGTTGATGCAAGAAAAAAATTCTCAACTATTCCGCAAAAATTATCATGACCGTGAAAACTGGCCTTGATTGGCTTACTGTTGTTGAAAATCTTGAAGTACCCCATCGCATAAATACCACAATCAGGGTTGGCTTTTAATAATTTATAAAGCTCTTCCAGATGATTTTTTTCCCATAAATCATCAGCATCCAAAAACACAATATAATCCGATTTTGCTTTTTGAATTCCTATATTTCGTGCTCTTGAAACCCCACTATTTTTTATCGAGTGAGTTTTGATTCTCGAATCATTATTATTTTCCACAACATTCAAACTCTCATCCGTTGATCCATCATTAACCACAATGATTTCAAAATCTGCAAAGGTTTGATTTAGAGCACTTTCAATGGTGTTTTGAATGTAGTTTTCTTTGTTATAAAGCGGTATGACAACTGAAAAAAATGGCATTTACTTTCTAGATATATAACAAAGATAACTTAATCGGTACAAATCAAAAATGAATAAAGATGGCCTATTGGATAAAAGGTTTTTTTCAAATCGTTTTTTGAATATAGGAAAAATTACAGAGAAGAGTATATCAAGTTTAAATTTCCGAACTTTATATTTGACTCTTGAGATCTTCATATACCTGGCATCAATTAATTTTTGTTTTAGAAATAAATTCAAAGTATCTATGTTTTGAAGAGATTTTTTTAAAAATGCCTCACTTGTTTCTAAACCCAAATGATTAACAGGATTTTCAATATGTGAAACTGTAATTTTTTTCTGTTTTAAATTATATGAAAACAATGTATCCTCATTACCAAAACGTGCCATTTTCTCATCAAATTTAATTTTTTTCAGTGTTTCCTTCTTAATTAAAAAATTTGAAGAAAGTAAACTTATATATTGGTTTTTTTTTCTTATTTCTGAATTCAGAGCTTCTCTTTTTTTTCCGTAAATCCATCGTAACAGTTGTGATTGCTCTGGTTTTTCTTTTTGATACGAAATTCCCCCATTGATTATTGGTTTAGAATCGGATAATGAATTTATATAATTTGACACAAAATTATCATTTACTGTCATCACATCAGCATCTAAAAATAATAACCAATCATATTGAGCATTTTTTGCAAGTTTGTTGCGGATGGCGCTTCTTCCGATATTTGATTTCAAAATGGTGTATGAGGTGTCTTCTAAAGCATTGATTGAGGTGTTATTTTTTCTAACTTTTAAATCTGTAGAAGCATCATCATAGACTAGAATTTCAAATTCTATTTTGCAGGCTATGGATTGTTTGTGGACTTCAGTGACCAAAGCCGTTACATCATAATTGAAAGTTGGAATTAGAATTGAAAGCATCTTAGTCTTTTCGTTGCACCACTTCAAACACCTTATTGTTTTCACACTTCAAGGTTTTACTTGGATATTTTAAAAGTAATCCGTAATCGTGTGTTGCCATCAAAATGGTATTTCCTTTACTATTTAAATCTTGTAAAACTTCCATGACTTCTATGCTTGTTTGCGGATCTAAATTCCCCGTAGGTTCATCGGCCAAAATAAGTTCTGGGTCATTTAGCAGTGCTCTAGCAATAGCCACGCGTTGTTGTTCTCCACCGGAAAGTTCATAAGGGAATTTATGTCCTTTTTTTTGCATATTTACCTTAGACAACACTTCTTCTATTTTTTGTTGTATTTTAGTTTTGTCTTTCCATCCTGTAGCACGTAAAACAAAGCCCATGTTATTTTCAATAGTAAGTTCATTTAGCAACTTAAAATCTTGAAAAACAATTCCTAATTTTCTTCTTAAAAATGGAATATTTTTATCTTTTAAGTCTGTGAGGTCAAACCCTACAATTTGTCCTTTGCCTTGTGTGAGTTCCAAATCGCCATAAAGCGTTTTTAGTAAGCTGCTTTTTCCAGATCCTGTTTTACCTATCAGATAAACGAATTCTCCTTTTTTCACATTCACATCAACTTCATTAAGAATTAAATTTTTGTCTTGAAAAATGGAGGCTTTTTCTAATTTTAAAACAGAATCGGACATTGGTAACTAGTATTAATATTTTATAAAAGTATCACTATTCAATTCAATAATCAAATTTGAGTCACATTAAACATCTTGGTTGTGGTAAAATACATTTTTTGTATTATAATTTAATTTAGAAACCAACGTTATAAATGGTATAAATTCTATATTTGAGTTTTATACAAGACTGTATCTTATGAAGTACAAAAGTATTTTTTTCTTTACTTTATTTTTTTATTTTACGTTCTTTTTGAATGCTCAAAAATCGAAGGCAAATGAACAGCCAAATAAAGTATATATAACTGCTTTATCTTTTTTTGAAGCAGGGGCTTATGCATCTGCACAGGCGCTATTTGATGACCTTCAGAAATCAAACGCCCCACTAATAGCATCTGATGCGGCCTATTATTATGCAGTTTGTGCCATTCGATTAAATCAACAGCAAGCCGAACAATACTGTGAACGCTTTTTGGAACGTTACCCCACTAGTCCGAGAAAAAACACCATTTATCTTGATGCGGGTAACTACTACTTTGCTAACGCAAAATATGCTTATGCTCGGAAATGGTATCAGAATGTGTCAGCTGAGCTCTTGGACGATAACATAAAGGAGCAGTTTTATTTTAATAATGGATACGTAAATTATGTCACTAAGAATTTCAAGCAGGCGAAAACAAATCTCTCTAAAGTTGAATTTTCTGAGGTTTATGGTTCACAAGCTAAATACTATATTGGTTTTATAGCATATGAAGGGGATGATTATGACAATGCCTCAAAATATCTAGATCAAATTTCAAATAATCAACGCTACTCAAACGAATTAAATTATTTTCAGGCTGATTTGAATTTTAAACTAGGGGCTTTTAACAAAGCCATTGATGTCGCCCAAAGGGCTCTTGAAAACGCTGATCGAAATGAAACTTCTGAGTTGTCAAAAATTATTGGGGAAAGTTATTTTAACTTGAGGAAATATAAAAAAGCCATTCCTTATTTAAAAGCTTATAAAGGCAATAAGGGGAGGTGGACCAATGTTGATTTTTATCAGTTGGGATATGCCTATTACAAGCAAAATGATTTTGAAAAGGCAATAAGTGAGTTCAACAAAATTATAGGCGGTAATAATTCTGTTGCTCAAAATGCATATTATCACTTAGGACAGAGTTACATTAATTTAGACAAAAAACAACAAGCCCTGAATGCTTTTCGAAAGGCTTCGGAAATGGGTTTTGATGATAAAATTAAAGAGGATGCTTGGTTCAACTACGCAAAACTTAGTTACGATATTGGTAACCCTTATTTGTCTACCCCAATTGTTCTAAATAATTTTTTAAAGAATTATCCAAAATCACCTTTCAAAGAATCTATTGAACTTTTATTGGTAGACTCCTATATCTCATCCAAAAATTATAAAGAAGCACTTTTGCTATTGGAATCCAATATGAATAATGCGCTAAAGTCCAGTTATCAGAAAGTTCTTTTGTATAGGGCATTAGAGCTATACAGCGCTAATGTATTTGATGAAGCAAAAACAATGTTGCAAAAAGCCATTTCACTAGGAATTGATCCTTTTATCACAGCAAGAGCAAACTATTGGAATGCGGAAATTGAGTTTTTAAGTTTAAACTTTGAGTCCGCCCTTGATGGGTTTTTGAGATTTAAAAACAGTGCCATTAGTTCAACTGCTCCAGAGTTTGAGTATTTGAATTATAACCTTGGATATGCTTATTTTAAATTAAAAAAATACTCAAAAGCCATTGCTGCTTTTAAGTCATTTCTTTCAAGTGATTTAGAAAATAATAATTATGTAAATGATGCTTTATTACGCTTAGCAGATGCTTATTATGTAACCAAGGCCTATCAAAATGCTATTGAAGCTTATACAAAAGTGATTTCTAATAGAGCTCCATTGTCGGATTATGCTATGTTTCAAACGGCAGTTAGTTTTGGGTTTTTAGGACAAACTTCAGACAAGATAAGTACTCTAAAAAAGGTTTTTACTTATAAAAGTTCTTCTTATTTGGATCAGGTTTATTTTGAATTGGGAAATACATACAATAATTTAGGAAACACTGAAAAAGCTCTAGAGGCGTATACAACTGTAATAGACGATTACAGCAAAAGTATCTTAGTGTCAAAGGCACTTTTACGCAAAGGATTATTGCTTTACAACATAAACAAAACATCAAAAGCATTGGCGGTGTTTAAACGAGTTGCAGCTGAATATCCTGCTACTCCTGAGGCTTTTCAGGCCATCAGTTCAGCACGCTCAATTTATGTTGATAACGCTGATGTAGATAATTACGCAAAATGGGTGGGTACTCTGAGTTATGCAACTATTTCTGATAAAGAGTTGGAAAGAACTGCTTATGAAGCCGCTGAAAAACAATACTTGGAAAATAATGCAAATAAAGCGATTTCATTATTTAATGACTACATAGTTAAATTTCCAAACGCAGCCCAGATCACAAAAGCACATTTCTATTTAGCCGCTTTATACTTCAAACAAAATCTTAGAGAAAATGCATTGCCGCATTATGAGTTTGTTATTGAACAATCTACAAATGAATTTACTGAACAAGCACTGCAGAAAGTCTGTGCGCTTAAGCTTCAACTTAAATTGGATGCTAAGCAAGCTTTGAACCGCTTGGAAGTGGAAGCCAAAAATCCTCAAAATATTCTATTTGCACAGTCTAATTTGATGAAAATAGCTTACGAGGAAGAGGATTTTTCTATGGCATTAAACTATGCTCAAATCATAATAGAGAACCCAAACACTGATCAATACATAAAAAATGATGCGCATATCATTACTGCAAGATCTGCTATTAGCTTGGAGAATGACGATTTGGCGAGAACATCTTACGAAAATGTAGCTGCGACAAACTCTACTTCTTATGGTGCTGAGGCAAATTATTTTGCTGCATTTTTCAAACATAAAGACAATGCATTTAATGAATCCAATGAATTGATTCAACAACTGATTCAGCAACACCCGAGCAATAGAACCTTTGCAGCTAAAGGTCTTTTACTTATGGCCAAAAATTATTATGCTCTAAATGATGCTTTTCAAGCTACATATATCTTAGAAAATATAATTAAAAATTTCTCTTCTTTTGATGTTCTAACTAAGGAAGCAGTTCAATTGCTAGATATGTATCAACGAGAACTTTCAAAATCTAATGCATCAATCGAACTTCAACAAGACAAAACAAAAAAGAATGAAAACTAAATACATACATATCATTTGTTTTTCTTTGGCTCTACTGATGTCTTTTCATAGTTTGGCTCAAGAGCAGATCGTCAACGACAGCCTAGATCCTCAGCTGGTTAGAGTAGTGAAGCCTTATTCTCCAAAAATATCTGATGCTTTCAAATTAAAGCAATTACCTTCTTTGGAAAATCAAGAAATTCTAAATAATAAGTCTATAGATTATACAATTTTTTCATTTCCTGTAGCGTCTATTTTTACTCCTGTAAAATCAAAATCTATTGGCTTAGAACAACTCAAAAAAGAACGAAAATTTAGTAATGTTGCTGCCCTTTCTGTCGGGAATTATACCAATATTAACGGAGATTTATTTTTGAATAAATCTATAGCAAAGGGAAGACTAATTAGTGCTTATCTAAGTCATCAGTCTTCTCAAGGGGGTATCAAAGATTTGTTCTTAGATGACCTATTTTCAGAAAACACCGCTCAATTGAAATACAATGTCACTCAAGGCAATAAAAATTGGAACGTTCGAGCTGCTGCTCAGCGCTACATGTCTCATTGGTATGGCTTGTCTACAAATGTTGACACTGCACCTACTGAATCCTTTGATACTAAACAAATTGTTTCAGTTTTTCAAATCAGTGGTAGTTTGAGTTTAAATCAAGGGCTTGTTGAAGGCGCTGAGGTCGAGGCCTACACCCTTTCTGATGATTATGACTCAAACGAATCCCGAGCACAATTTAAAACTCAGCTTAAATTAGATGTTTTAGACAAATCTTTGGAAACCCAATTTGGGTTGAGTTTTTTAAAAGGAAGTTTTAAAGAAGGTTTTGCAGCAAACCAAGCTCTTGATTATGGGAATTTAGGAGTTTCAATTTCTCCTAAGTTCAAGTTCAATCTTTCCAGTTTTGACATCACAGCCGGATTGAAGGTCGTTTATATTGATGATAACGAACGATCCAAACAGACCCTTCATGTCTATCCAAAAATAACAACAAGTTACGATGTGGTCGATTCAATTTTTATTGCCTATGCAGGAATTGAAGGGGATCTTGACCAGAACACATACAGAGATTTGTATCTCGAAAATCCATTTATTGCCCCCACCTTAAATATTCTTCCAACCTCTATGCCGTATAAGCTATTTGTGGGGAGTAAGGGAAGGTTGGCTAATAGTATATCATATGATGCTAGTGCTGTTTTTTCGCGGCAAAATGATGCAGTATTATTTCAGAAAAATGGTATACAATCAAATTTGAATAATCAACCCTTCGGGTATGGCAATTCTTTTGGTGTTGTATATGACAATATGGAAACACTTACTGTTCAAGGCTCACTTTTTTTTCAATTCAACAACTCGTTAAATATAACGACCAAAGCATCCTTTAGTTCTTACGGTTTGGATAATGAAGAAGAGGCATGGAATTTACCTAAGATTCAGGCTAGTTTAGAAATGCGTTATCAACCTACAAATCGTTTGAATCTAGGGTTTCAAGGCTATTATTTTGGTAAGCGTTTTGATCTTCAAAAAACGGATATTTCTCAAGAAAACCAATCGCCTAAAACAACTGCTTTAGATGCTTTTATTGATTTGAACATCGATGCGTCTTATAGCCTCACTCCTAAGTGGTCTTTAACTTTAAAATTGAATAATATTCTTGGAAGGAATTACCAACGTTGGATGGATTTCCCTGCTCAGGGAGCTCAAGTTTCAGCCGGCGCTTTTTATAAGTTTGATTTTTAGTCTATTCCTTTTTTTTTATTTGTGCTAAAAAATCGTGATGAGGTCCTTCCTCGATTTTAATACACTGCAGACCAACAATTGAACAAGCTGTTTTTAATCGATCAAAATCAAGGTACATCCACTTAAACGAATCCTCTTTGCCTTTGTATCGAACGGTATATGCCAATTCGCCATAATATGCGTTGTGCGTATCTAACCAAACCCCTCCATCATCATCTTCAAACATGTATTTGATATCTGAAGAATCAATAAGGATTTGACCATTTTTATTTAATAGCTTTTTTAAATGATTCAGGACTTTTGGAGTTTCTTCTAACGACTGGAAAACACCAGATCCGTTCATCAACAGCAGCAGAGTATCAAAGCGTTGTGTTTCATCTAAAACATTTAAAACCTCTGCATTATCTAATCCTCTGAGCTGACAACATTCAATAGCTTTTGGTGATATGTCTATCGATTTTACCTTGAAGCCTTTTGCTTTAAGATGTAAACTGTGACTTCCTGCACCACAGCCAATATCCAAAATACTGCCTTTAACCAATTCAAGGGCCGTTTGTTCTAGCTTGGGCATTTCATCATAAGTTCGAAACAAATAAGAAACGCTAAGGGGTTCTTCATCCGAAATACTGGTAGAAGTAAGGATATCCTCTTTGCATTTTCCAGTTTGAAAATCTAAAAGTGCAGTTCCAAAAACGTCGTTCATAAAGAGAATTTTTCATGTATTTTTGCATTATGCAAGACCAACTGAATGATTTACCTAAGCACGCCAAAGATAAGCATAAGGCACACAAAAATTTCTTTTCAAAGCTAAAAAAGAACCCCCCAAAAAAGTTAGATTACTTAATGCAGGACTTGCATGAGCAAGAATTCATGCGAACCAATTGTTTGGATTGTGCGAATTGTTGTAAAACTACAGGGCCTCTTTTCACTGGAAAGGATATTGAGCGTATTTCAAAATCTTTTCGAATGAAACCTTCAAAATTCATAGAATCCTATCTAAGGATTGATGAAGACAACGATTATGTTTTACAATCTGTACCATGTACTTTTTTAGGAGCCGATAATAAGTGTAGTATTTATGACATTCGCCCGAAAGCCTGCCGTGAATTTCCACATACTGATCGCCGGAAATTTCATCAAATTACTTCATTAACATTGAAAAATGTTAAGATTTGTCCAGCGGCCTACAACATTGTAGAAGCGCTGCGAAAAAAAATAAAATAGTATCTTTGTTTATAACTAATTATGGAACAAATTCTTAATTATTTCGATACTATTCCTTCGCTTCACCGCAGTATCATTCTTGTTGGTGGATTGACCTTTTTTTGGATTTTGGAAGGGGCTTTACCATTAGTCAAGTTCAATTACAATAAATGGAGCCACGCTTTACCTAATTTATTTTTCACTGGGACAACCATTGTTGTGAATTTCAGTTTAGCATTTTTATTACTAAACTCATCGGATTGGGTAGTTGAGAATCAATTTGGAGTTTTAAATTGGCTTCCAGAAATGCCTTTGTGGCTATTTGTTGTTTTAGGGGTTTTATTAATGGATTTAATAGGCGCTTATCTTCCTCATTTTACAGAACATAAAATTAGACCACTTTGGATGATTCACTTGGTCCATCACTCGGATCCTAAAGTGGATACAACTACGGCAAACAGGCACCACCCTTTAGAAAGTGTAGTTCGTTATGTCTTTACGCTTTTTGGAGTATTTATTATTGGAGCCCCCATAGCAATTGTGATGTTGTATCAATCTCTATCTTTAGTAGCAACTCAGTTCAGTCATGCCAATATCAAACTGTCTAAAAAAACAGATTTAATTCTAAGCTATATTTTGATTTCACCTGATATGCATAAGACGCATCACCATTACAAACTTCCTCATACAGATTCTAATTATGGCAATATTTTTTCCATATGGGACCGTGTTTTTGGTACCTACAGCTATTTGGATCGTGATGCACTTGTTTATGGCGTAGATACATTTCCGGATGAAAAAGAAAATAGCAGTTTAAAATCTTTACTCAAACAGCCCTTTCAGCCTTACAGAAAGCCCACTACGGATACAGAAGGTAATTTGCTCTAATCTTTTTGAATTTTTCTAATCCTTTTTGCCAGCTCTTTCTTATTTCAGCTACATCTAGCCCATTTTTAATTTGTGCTTGTAGCTTAGTTTGCCCCGCTAATTTTGTAAAAAATGGATTAAAAAATCCCTCTTTTTCACTACTGTATTTATAAGCGTCTATAAGCCACGTTAGGTTGATTGAATCTAAAACTTCTGAACTCCTTAGATCCCTTCCGTAACACTTAATAGCTTTGTGTTTGGGGTTTTTCGCGCCTTTATTTGGTTTAGGCGTAAAATGATAGGAGAATTTTTCAGGATTTAAAAATGGACTTCCAAAAACCTGAAATTGAGTTTCTGTACCTCGACCTGAACTTACGTTAGTCCCTTCAAAAAAACATAAGCTGGGGTATAAGTTTATGGCTTTTCCATTCGGAAGATTCGGTGAGGGTTTTATAGGTAAATTATAGTTTTTTTTGTGGTGGTAATTGTCCACAGGGATGATCCTTAACGAGCATTTAACCCCAGCCTTCAACCAGCCTTCTCCATTGATCATTTTGGCATATTCGCCAATGGTCATTCCATGTGTTACAGGAACAGGATGCATGCCTACAAAGCTTTTGTGCTCAAGCTCTAAAATAGGTCCGTCAATGTAATGGCTGTTGGGGTTTGGGCGATCCAAAACCAAAACAGGGATATTCAAAGCGGCACAAGTTTCCATTACATAATGAAGGGTAGAAGTAAAAGTGTAAAACCGCACCCCAACGTCTTGAACATCAAAAATAACAACATCTAAATCCTTTAACGCCTCAGGGTCGGGTTTTCGGTTTGAACCATAGAGTGAGACAATTGGCAGTCCTGTTTTGATGTCTACGCCATCTTTGACATGTTCGCCTGCATCAGCTTTTCCCCTGTATCCGTGCTCTGGGGCAAATACTTTTTTTATGCTGACTCCAAGGCTAAAAAGCGAATCAACTAAGTGCGTATGTGCTTCAGATGAATTATTTTTAAAAATAACTGAGGTTTGATTGGCTACAATACCTACATTTTTTTCTTTTAATAAAGGAAGGTAAAGGTTCAGCTGATTTGCGCCAACTACAATTTTTTCTTGAATTTGTGCACTAGGTCGGTTTCCACAGGAAAGAAGTACTACAACAAATAATAAAACTGTATTTTTGATAAACTTAAATTTCATTTTTTAATTTGAATTTCGAATTTTTCATCGCAAAACGCATCATTAGCGCAAAGTCCTATAAAAGTAGTGTTTCGGCACCAATAATAAAAATAGGAATAGCAGCAATTGTGATTAGTATTGTAGTAATGCTTATTGCGGTTGCAATAAGTGTAGGTCTGCAGCAAAAAATTCGCGACAAAGCGGTAGCTTTCAACGGGCATATTACCATTTCTAATTTTGACACCAATATTTCAGAGGGTGCTCAAATCCCTATTTCTAAAAATCAAGAATTTTATCCTGAATTTTCGTCTGTAGCTGGTGTTGATTACGTTCAAGCTGTAGCTCATAAATTTGGGATTATTAGAACAGAAACTGATTTTGAAGCTCTTTTTGTAAAGGGTGTGGGTGAAGATTATAATTGGCGTTATTTTGACGATTTTTTGATTTCCGGACGCTTACCATTATACTCTAAAGACTACAGTCAGGAGGTTATTATTTCAGATTATTTAAGCCGTAGATTAAATTTGATTGTAGGGCAAACATTTCAAATGTACTTTTTAAAATCGGATACAAGTCGCCCTCCTAGAATTGTTAAGTTTGAAATTGTTGGAGTTTTTAATTCTGGTTTTGAAGAATTGGACCAATCATTTTTGATCGGGGACATAAAACATGTACAACGCCTCAACCGTTGGACTAAAGATCAAGTGGGTCAATTTGAGGTTTTTATTGAGGATTATTCGGCCTTAGATCAAAAAGGCGAGGAGGTTTATGCACAAACACCATCGTCTTTAAATGCTGAAACCATAAAGCAAAAATATGCGCTTATTTTTGAGTGGATTTCAATCTTTGATAAAAATACATATGGTATTATTGGAATGATGATTTTAGTAGGGGTGATCAATATGATTACAGCCTTGTTGGTTTTGATTCTCGAGCGTACACAAATGATAGGGATTTTAAAAGCTCTAGGATGTACCAATTGGCGTATTCAAAAAGTATTTTTGTACACTGCAAGCTATTTGGCTATTTCAGGTTTGATCATAGGGAATTTTATAGGATTAGTCCTTTTGTTTATTCAAAAGTTCTTTAGCCCAATTACGCTTGATCCGTCAATTTATTATGTTACAAAAGCTCCAGTTTACATAGATTGGACATATATACTAGGCTTGAATTTGATGACTTTTTTAGTCTGTTTTCTTGTCCTTGTCATTCCTTCTTATCTAATTGCCAAAATAAACCCTGTACAGGCCATAAAATTTGATTAATTAAACTTCATCAATATTCGTTTGCCCTGATTTTTTATTTGATGTAAATTTGTGCAAATTTCTAATATGAATTACGCCAATAATATTCTTGAAACTATAGGTCAAACACCACTTGTTAAACTCAACAAATTGACTGCAGAGCTTCCATGTTTAGTATTAGCAAAATATGAGACCTTTAATCCTGGAAACTCTGTAAAGGATCGTATGGCGTTACAAATGATTGAAGATGCAGAGGCTGATGGCCGTTTAAAGCCCGGAGGAACAATAATCGAAGGGACTTCAGGAAATACGGGAATGGGTCTAGCTTTGGCAGGAATTGTTAAAGGCTACAAGTGTATTTTTGTTTTAGCGGACAAGCAGTCCAAAGAAAAAATGGATATACTTCGTGCTGTTGGTGCTGAAGTAGTCGTTTGTCCCACTTCTGTTGAGCCAGAAGATCCTCGTTCTTATTATTCTGTATCTAAACGTTTGGCCAAAGAAACACCAAACTCATGGTATGTAAATCAATATGACAACCCAAGCAATTGTAAAGCACATTTTTTGAGCACAGGCCCTGAAATTTGGGAACAAACCGATGGGAAAGTAACCCATTTTGTAGTTGGTGTTGGAACAGGTGGTACAATTTCAGGAGTTGGTAGTTATTTAAAAATGAAAAATCCGAATGTTAAAATATGGGGTATCGATACTTATGGAAGTGTCTTTAAAAAATACCACGAAACAGGTATTTTTGACGAAAATGAAATTTATCCCTATGTAACTGAAGGTATTGGAGAGGATATCCTTCCCGCCAATGTAAATTTCGATATAATAGATGGATTTACCAAAGTAACAGACAAAAATGCCGCAGTCTACACCCAACGCTTAGCCAAAGAGGAGGGTATGTTTTTGGGTAACTCTGCTGGTGCAGCCATAAAAGGTGTATTGCAACTCAAAGAACATTTTGGACCACAGGATGTCGTAGTGGTTCTATTTCATGACCATGGAAGCCGCTATGTCGGTAAAATGTTCAATGACGATTGGATGCGCGAAATGGGTTATTTGGACTAAATTCTCATTGCTTATTTAAGCTGATTTTTTTTATTCTTCTAAAATGGTTAATTTTAAATCATGCAAGAAGACTTTTTACATTACGTCTGGTTGCATAAAAAATTCGCCCTCGAATCGTTATACACCACACAAAACCAATCGATTTTAATAAAATCGGTTGGTCAGCCAAATTACAATTCAGGCCCCGATTTTTTTAATGCACAAATTTATATCGAAGATCAGTTGTGGGTAGGTACAGTAGAAATCCATGTTCAGTCCTCGGATTGGTACGTGCATCATCACGAAAAAGATCCTGCCTATGACAATGTGATTTTACATGTTGTTTGGACGCATACCACTGAGGTCTTTAGGGCTGATAACTCTGTAGTACCAACTTTGGTTCTGGAATCCTTTGTACATTCGCAACTTTTAAAAAATTATACTGCTTTAAAAAAAAATAAAGATCAATGGATTCCATGTGCATCACAATTTTCTAAAGTCAGTGATTTTGAAATTTCAAACTGGTTGGAACGACTGTACTTAGAACGTTTGGAACACAAATTTAAACCTATCCAAATACAACTTTTAAAGACAAATCAAGACTGGGAAGCGGTAATGTTTTGGCAATTGGCACGTGCATTTGGAGCCAAAGTAAATGCTGAAGAATTTTGGCAATTAGCAAAGTCTTTTCCTTTTTCAGTGTTTAGGAAAATTCAAAACAATCCCCTTTACATGGAAGCCTTATTGTTTGGACAATCTGGCTTATTGGATGATGATGTTGAAGGCCCTTATTTCAGGGATTTGGTTATAACCTATCAGTTTTTAAAACAAAAATATGAACTAACCAAGCTTGAGTTATTTTCTCTTAAATTTTTTAGATTGAGACCACCAAATTTCCCAACAATTAGACTCTCACAACTGGTTCAATTGTACCACAAAAACACACATTTATTTTCAAAATTAATGCAAGCAAATACTTATGATAAGTTACAACAAATTCTAATCTGCGAAACTTCAGATTTTTGGCGATCCCATTACACTTTCAAAAATACATCTATAGAAAAAACGAAGCGTATATCTAAATCTTTTGCAGATTTACTCATTATTAACGCGGTTTTACCAATGATGTATGCGTATCGCTTGTTTAAAGG
>Ga0228630_1000278_pt1 | contig 22265 bp, 17 predicted proteins | sample 37DmetaG_FD_183038 | JGI IMG/M metagenome (GOLD analysis project Ga0228630, IMG submission 183038) | Seawater microbial communities from Monterey Bay, California, United States - 37D | ecosystem: Environmental > Aquatic > Marine > Coastal | place: USA: California | collected 2016-10-25 | reverse complement strand
GTTAGAACTACTAGAACTACCTGACTAATGGACGAACAACAAGAACCACTTACAGACATTGAGCAATCCCGAGCTGACACTGGCTTCAGATACTATGTCGTCCAACCCGACGAACTCTACACGGGACTTGTTGCAGCCGTAGACTCAGACAGGGGCTATCCTAACAAGCAACGCACAACGCTCACCGGGTTGCCGCCTGTTGAAAGCCTGGCAGAAGCCACCGACGGCAGTGGACGACTCATAGCCATCGACTGCTGGCGCTTTACATCCAACGACGACGCGATGCTTGAGGGGTCCGAGGGTGTCCAAGAGCTTACTCAACTAGAATTTTTATCAATCAAACCTCAACCTACTGAGGACTTATCATGAATTTCAAAACTGCTAAATCCGTATATGACTCCCTTGAAGGGAAGCGCTACCAATACTTAGACCGCGCCAGGTCGTGCTCTAAGCTTACCCTTCCGTATGTCATGCCCGAAGAGGGCCACGGGCCACACAGCAGACTAGACACACCTTTTCAGGGCGTTGGGGCTCGCGGAGTAAATAACCTCGCCTCCAAATTACTGTTAGCACTCCTTCCGCCTAACGCCCCGTTCTTTCGATTGAACATCGACAAATATGCCCTAGCGAATGAAGGGGCACCAGAAGAGCTTATTTCCGAGATTGAAACCAGTCTACAACAAGTCGAGGAGTCAGTCATGAGTGAGATCAGTAGGGAGGCCTACCGGACTGCCATTCATGCGGCCCTTAAGCATCTGATTGTGACTGGTAATGTGTTGTTGTATTTGCCTGATGAAGGAGGCATCCGAGTGTTCCACTTAGACCGCTTTGTGGTTGACCGGGACCCAATGGGCAACGTGCTTCACATAGCCACCAAAGAGAACCTTAGCTACGAGGCAGTTGACGATGAGGTCAAGGAGGCCTTAGCGAGCTCTGGAGGACAACCCACTGACGAGATTCACCTCTACACGGCTGCTTGCCGGGAAGGGGATAACTTTGTGATTTACCAAGATGTCAACGGGGTCGCCTTGCCGAGCTCAGGGGGCACAGTGAAGGCTGACAAGAACCCATTCATTCCATTGAGGTTCTCCCGGATCGACGGTGAGAGCTATGGTCGTGGTTACGTCGAAGAATACTTAGGTGACCTACAGTCACTTGAGGGACTCACTCGGGCCATCGTTGAGGGATCAGCGGCAGCGGCCAAGGTGATGTTCCTGGTTAATCCTAATGGCACTACACGGGCCCGGACGTTGGCTGAAAGCCCTAGTGGTGCTATCGTCCAGGGTAACGCTGCTGATGTAACAACACTACAACTAAACAAGGTGAACGACTTCAGGACCGCCCAAGCGTCGATCCAAGTGATCTCTGACCGACTCGGTTCGGCCTTCTTGCTTACCTCGGGTGTTGTGCGTAATGCTGAGCGAGTGACTGCTGAGGAGATCCGTATGCTTTCACAGGAGCTCGAGTCGGCCCTTGGAGGGTTGTATTCGTTGTTGTCAACTGAGATGCAGATGCCCTTTGTCAACAGGCTCATGGATGTCATGAAGCGCAAGAAGAAGCTCCCTGCTTTACCTAAGGACGTAGTGAGCCCAGTGATCATCACAGGGGTCGAAGCGCTAGGCCGAGGGAACGACCTACAGAAGCTTGACTTGTTCCTTGCAGGCGCAGCGCAGGTGGTAGGCCCACAAGCTGTTGCTGAGTTTGTGAATGTTGGAGAATACTTCCAGAGGCGAGCAACCTCACTAGGCATCAAGACCGCTGGACTCGTTAAGAGCCAGGAAGAGATGCAAGCTGAGCAACAACAAGCCCAACAGATGGCTATGTTGCAGCAAGTCGCACCTCAGGGCATTAAGGCCCTTTCTGACCAATCTATTGAACAACAACGGCAACAAGGGGCACCTGAACCTGAATAACTAATAAATGGCCGAATTACAAACCAGCACGATGGTAAGCCCGTCAGTGCAAGAACAAGAAGCAACTGATAACACAGAAGCAATGGCCCAAGCTTGGGATGACAAGCAGGAGGCACTACAACAAGACCTTGGGGATGGCTTAGCGCCAGAGCCTGAGGAACAAGCACAGGACCGCCCTGAGTGGCTCCCTGAGAAGTTTTCAAGCCCGGAAGACATGGCGAAAGCCTATGGTGAACTTGAGTCGAAGCTTGGTAATCCCACTGAGGAACCAACCGAGACCGAGGAACCGTCCGAGGCATTCCAATCAATCAACCAAGCCACCGAGGAGTTCATGGAAGCAGGGACACTCAGTGACGAGACCTTCAAGTCACTGGAAGGCTCAGGGCTCCCTCGTGAGCTCGTTGAGTCGTATATAGCCGGACAACAAGCAATCGCTGAGAGTCAGACCAGTGCGGTCTATGAGATCGCAGGTGGACAAGAGAGCTACACAGCGATGGCTGAGTGGGCCACTGAGTCCCTCGATGAGGCCTCGGTAGATGCGTTCAACCAGATTGTTGAGAAGGGAACCATTGACCAAGCTAAGGTAGCAGTCCAAGGGCTCTACTCTCAGTATCAGACGGCCAGTGGGGCGGGACCTAAGCTCGTCCAAGGGAACACCTCGGGCAATGCTGTGTCTCCGTTCGGTTCGTCCAAGCAAGTCAGTATGGCTATGCGGGACCCTCGGTATAACAGTGACCCAGCGTATCGTAAAGAGGTGCAACAGCGCCTTGCAATCTCTGACGTCCTTTAAATCATGAGCACAATAATTAACTACATTATCGACAACAAAGAGACCCTTATCAGCACTCTTACGGCTATCGTTGCGGCCGCTTCAGCCATCGCTGCGCTGACGCCGACGCCTACCGATGACTCGATTGCTGCTAAGCTCTACAAGGTTGTTGATTGGCTTGCTCTTAACGTAGGGAAAGCCAAAGATAAATGATCGCGACTGTTGTTCGATTACTTATAGCCTTCCCTAAGTTGGGGAGGCTTTTTCTTTCTATAAGAGATGAATACACTAAAGAGCTTACTAATCGCAGGCACACTAGGAATCGCCTGCTTATCAACAACTGGGTGCACGACTCTAAGGCCAAGTCGGATACCCGAAATGATCCAGAGGCTTGATGTCCATGATTTTGATACGGACGAGAAACAAACAATCTCTGCGCTCCTTCACTACATTAACTACCTAGAGAATGAGTTGTAGTGCATGGTTCGGTGGCTCAGCGATTCCTCAAGACGACCCTGAGCCGATCTTAGCGATCTGCGTAGGGCATAGCCGTGCGGTAGACATGGGGGCTTCCTCGTGCGACAACACAACCACTGAGTGGGACTATAACCTACGAGTGGCTAAGGCCATGAAGGAGCACCTCGATGTTCCCAGTATGATAGTATGTGAGTATCAAGGGAATAATTACTTTGATGCCATGGAGTGGCTAGGGCAGTTCTTAAAGGCCAAGAAGGTCAAGGCGGCCATCGAGCTCCACTTTAACTCAGCAAGCGCGTCAGCACACGGCAGCGAGATGCTTCACTGGCACAGGTCCAGTAAGGGCAAGAAGATCGCTGAGTGTCTACAGGAGGTTGTTGTAAATGAATTTAAAACAAGGGACAGAGGCGTTAAGCCACGGACAAAGCAAGAGCGAGGCTCGAAGTTTCTACGTGTTACCCCATGCCCCTCAGTGATCGCTGAGCCGTTCTTCGGGTCCAATATGGACGACTGGAATCAATTTAAACTTAACCACGATAGCCTGGGTGTTGCTTTGGCTACCGGATTCAACAACTACTACCACCATGAAACGTCAAGGAGTCAGCCTCAGGAAGGAACACAAGTCTAAGAAAGGTGGCCTTACCGAGAAGGGACGGAAACACTACAACAGGAAAACTGGGAGTAATCTTAAAAGGCCCCAGCCTGGTGGAGGCTCGAGGAAGAAATCATTCTGTGCACGCATGGGCGGTGTTAAGGGCCCTATGAGAGATGAGAATGGTCCTACGCGCAAAGCGTTAGCCCTGAGACGTTGGAAATGCTAAAGATTATGTATAATAAAAGTAAAGTTAAACGCAAAGGCCTCTCTATTAAGAAGAAGAAGAAGTGAGCAAAATAGACAAACCATCAGTTGATGACATCGTTAAGGTGGTATTTCTTGACCACGCACAAGACTTAGGGAAGCCCCTTGTCTGCACTGTGTATGGAGTGGTGGAGTATATAGATAAAACCTCCATGAACATTTTAACATGGCACCCTACTAACAAGGAGGACCAAAGCGAGGGTGTTAACCAAACAGTATACACAATCATACGTAGCTGCGTAAGGCGGCTTAAAGTATTAATTTAAACTTTCATTGCGTCCAATAAACCCAAGGACATCAAACAATAAACTTTCAGCCTGATGCGTCAGACAACTGATCGTTTCGTTGGTGACTAACGACTACGGACAAAATAAACAAAACAAACTATAACCAAAACTTATTATGGCACTAGATAACTATCCCTCCATTCCGGGTAAAGTGAATGGCACAGGAGCACGACTAGCGAACAACGCAGCAAACTTTGATGCGCAAAACGCTCTGTTCCTGAAAGTATTTAGCGGTGAGATTCTTACAGCGTTTGATGAATCAAATGTTGCAAAAGACCTCATCATGACTCGCACGATTTCCAGTGGAAAGAGCGCACAGTTCCCAGTAACAGGCAAGGCAGAAGCCAAGTATCACATCCCAGGTAATGACCTACTAGGCACTGGTGACTACTTGTCTCAGATTGCACACAACGAGAAGGTGATTAACATTGACGACATGCTCGTCGCTTCAACTCTTATTCCAAGAATTGACGAAGTTAAGAACCACTACGACCTCCGTAGCATCTACGGCAAGGAGCTCGGTAAGGCACTCGCTAAGCGTCTGGACATCCAGATCCTTAAGACAATGTTTGCTGCTGGTCTTACTAACACTGCTAACTACACTGGGGGCCATACAGGCACTGAGCTCACTGGGGCAGACACTATGACTGCTGGAGGACTTGTTGAAGCACTCTTTGAGTGTGCTCGTTCACTTGACGAGAAGGAAGTCCCCTCAGATGGCCGTTACGCTATCCTGACTCCGTTCCAATACTACAAGTTGCTTACTGCTGACAACGTAGCAATCAACAAGGACACCTCGAGTGGTTCTGCTGATGCTGCTAAAGGTAGTATTATTGAAGTTGCAGGAATCCGTCTCTACAAGAGCCCACACCTTGCTGGTGTTCAGGTTGCTGTAGGTAGCCAGGTGCCTGCTGATGATGCAAACGTAGCTAACTCTCCGTTCGCTAACACTGCTATCAACAACGACGACGCTGGTTACAATGCTGACCTTTCGGGTGTTCGCGAAACTGGAAGTGGACAAGAGAACAACGTCGGCTTCGTTGCTGGACACTCGTCTGCTGTTGGTTGCGTTAAGCTTCTCGACCTCGCTACTGAGTCCGAGTATCTCATTGAGCGTCAGTCCACCTTGTTCGTTGCTAAGTATGCAATGGGCCTTGGTGTTCTTCGCCCTGAGTCTGCTGTTGTGGTTAACACCACTGCATCTGCTGCTAGCTAATAGCACTCATTAAATTCATGCCTCGTCCTCATTAAGTTGGGGACGGGGTATTTTTTCATTTTTACAATTATGCCACTCACTACAAAACTCGAAGCCGTCAATACGATGCTGGGTAACATTGGGGAAAGCCCGGTGACTCAAATCACTGTTACTTCCACTCTGCCTATCTCTGCGGTCACCGCGATCACCGTGTTAGACGAAGTTAGTCGCGAGGTTCAGTCAGAGGGATGGCACTTCAATACGGTAAACAAACAAACACTTAGCCCTAACAGCAGCGATGAGATTGTTCTCGCGGCTGACATTATGCACGTAGATACCCTGGATAACTCTAAGGACATTGTGCAGCGCGGAGGGAAGTTGTTTAACCGTGAAGACAACACATTCACTTTCACAGGAGACATTGACGTTCGGTTGATGTTCCTTTTAGATTTCACGGATCTCCCTGAACAAGCACGGAGATACATTACACTCAAAGGCTCAAGGGTCTTCCAGGCACGCACCGTCGGGTCTCAGGAGCTTGAGCAACAGATCCTACGGGATGAACTTAAAGCACGTTATACCCTCGAGGAGATGGACGGCCAGGGAGCCGACAGGACCATCTTTGATAACTACGATGTTGCCTCGTGCCTTGGTATTAACCGCAACTACGATCTACTCTAATAATGCCTTTAATTAATACATCATTACCAAACCTTATTCAGGGGGTTAGCCAGCAGCCCGATGCCACTCGGTTCTCGGGACAATGCGACGAGCAGGTTAACTTCATGAGTAGTGTTGTTGATGGATTAACAAAACGGAACGGCACTAGGTTTGTCCAAAGACTAGGCGCTGCTGACCTTACCCTTTCGGGAGATAGCTTTATTCACTTTATCAACAGGAGCGAAACTGAGCGATACGTATTACTACACAATGGCACTAAGCTCTATGCTTACAATGTGCTCAGCGGAGACGAAGCGAGTATTGAGGTAGATGGAGTAGTGCATACAGGAGGCTATACGACTGCTGGCACTTACCTTGATGTGTCTGCTAGTGACGAAACTGCTAGAGATGTCCTTAGAGCTACTACGGTGGTAGACGGCACGTTTGTTGTTAACAGGAACAAGATAGTAGGCATGGATGATACATCGCGTTCTAGTTCATTAGATAAAGAAGCACTTATCTTTGTTAAACAAGGAGACTATGTAAAAGAGTATTCTTTAGATATTGAGTATAATAGCTCGTCAGTCTTGGCCGCTGGGGTGGATTTAACATACACTAAGTCATCTGGAGGCAAACCTTTAGGTCATACCTATAGACTTACAGGGGCTTCTGTTCAATCCGCAGGGACTGGTTACAAAAATGGAGACATATACAAAATTCTTACATACCCCACTACTCATGCAGGGAAAAAGCTGCTCTCAGGGTTTATTGGAGGAGGAGGGACTGACGCAAGTTTAAAATTAACAACAAACTCCGCGTCAGGCGCTGGGGCAATATCTGCGGTAGCAATTGAAAACGCAGGGCCACTCTTATTCTTTGATAAGGCTGAGACCATAGGTTCTTCTTTTACGATTACTGTTGCCTTAGAGACTCCTTCTGGTGAGGGGATTGATGTTTCTAATAATCAAACAACGGCATCAATTAGAGTTCATTCTGAAAAAGAAGATAAACCTATCAGTGCTGACACATCCAGAATAACTGAAGTAATTGAAAAAGGGGGTGGAATCGCTAGTCACCACCCAGGCCAATCCGCCCCCACCCCTGTAGGATTTGCCTCGGCCACTGCGTTCCCTGGCATTAACTCGTCAGGGGGTAATGCTGAGTTTGATTTAACGCGAGAAGGAAATTTAATTATCCTCAAAAGAGGAAGCGGTAAAACTGACTTTAACATTAAAGCCAAGGACGGACTTGGAGGAGGCGCACTAGGAGTCGTCTACAAGGAGGTAGGCGCAATCACTGACCTCCCCTTGTTTGCTAAGAACGGCTTCCGGGTCAAGGTTCGTGGGGACGGTGAACTATCTTCCGACGACTACTACGTCGAATTTAAGACAGATGATGAGGACCAAGAGATCGGCACAGGCTCGTGGGTTGAGACTGTGGCCCCAGAGACTATTCAAAACTACGACACAGATACTCTTCCTTTATTCATCACAAACACGGACTTAAACAAATTCAAGATACAACCACTTAACACTGCACCACGAAGCGTAGGGGATGACATAAGTAACCCGTTTGCCTCGTTTCTGGCTAAGAAAATCCAGAACAGTGTGTTCTTTAAGAATCGCTTAGGGTTTGTCTGTGGTAGTAATGTAATACTTTCTGAAGCTGGGTTAGGACGAGTAAATGACAAGGGGATCTTTGAGTATAACTTTGGTCGAACAACAGTCACAACTCTTCTCGACTCAGACCCGATTGACATCATTGTTGAGTCTGACCGAGTCACTGACATCACCGCAGCAGCTGCATCCCAAGAGAACCTTATCTTGTTCTCAACGAACGGGCAGTTTGTTCTCAAAGGCGAAGACCTACTGACGCCTAAGACGGTCTCAGTGAAGCCCATCACGAACTTCGAGTATAACAATGAGACCGACCCTGTTTCTGTTGGTTCGTATATCTATTACCCATTTGACTTAGGGAACAACACAGGCATCCGGGAGTTCTCACTGAACAAGACCACAGACGTCTACGAGTCTACGGACATCACTGAGCAAGTCCCTCGGTATATCCCTAAAGACATCACATACTTCTCTGGGTCACTCTCAGAGAATCTATTGGGCATCCTGTCAAAGGACGAAGACCAGTCTCTTTACATGTATCGTTACTTCTTTAGTGAGAACAAGAAGGTCCTGAGCTCGTGGTTCAAGTGGGACTTTAACATGAAAATACGAGGCTTTGAGTTTATTGACTCAACGCTTTACTTGATTGTGGCTAACCCAACAACAAACATTCCCTCTATAGTTAGCATGCCTTTGAACTTTGATGGGGAAGATGAAGGCCTTGCGGCATATGCTTTAAATGGTAGTTCATTAACAACAACACTCACAACTTCCCCAGATGACGATGTCACACACTTAGACATGCGGATTCCGGCAATGATTTATAATGATCAGGTGAAGTTCCCTACGTTTACGGCAGGGAGCACTAGGCCGCTTAGAGAGAACATTAGCACATTTGTAGTTGGAGGCACATCCTATAGCCCCTACTTAGCTACCTCTGATATTTCCGTATACACGGACAGGGGAGTAAAGATCCCTGTGACTGTCACGACGACTACCTACACAGACTCAGAGGGTAACGTAATACCATTAACGACTTCACTCGCAGTGACCACTACAGGCGTATGGCCCAACAACACATCAGTGTGGGTAGGCTATGAGTTCACCAGTTCTTACACGTTCTCTGAGCAGATCTTTAAGGGCCAAGCAGGGCAAGCACGCACACCTAACGCAGCGGCCAAGCAGTTCATTAAGAATCTATCGCTTTACCACACGCGAACCTCAGACTATAAGGTCAAAGTGACGCCGGATAAACGAGCACAATATACTAACGAGTTCCCTGAGTCATTCACGGGCGCTGGGAGCTCACTACGCACTGAGCTCAAAGACGGATTCTTTAGGGCCCCTGTGTTTACCTCAAGCCAGAACGTAGAGATCAAGCTGGAGAACGATGGGGCTAAGCCTAGTAACTTCCAGTCTGCTGAGTTTGAAACCTTCCTGCACACACGATCAAGTCGATATGGAGCCTAAGCACACCTATGGTGATTGTTCTATTGTCCAAGCAACAATGTTCCATGCGAACAAGCTCAAGGACAACTTAAGGTTCCACGACGCCCTCGAGTGTGAGCTTTTGGGACATACCCCTAAGGAAGCGCTGAGCCTGGCACTGTCGCTCGACTACAAGACCTACACGGCACTCGGGCCTGACAAAGAGCCGTTCGCTATGTTCGGCTCAGGGTCATCTGAGGATGGTGGTTATATATGGATGCTTGGCACACCTGATGTCACTAAGCACAAGAAGAATTTCGTTCGGGCATCTCGAGCCTGGGTCCAATACCTTTCCAAGCCCTTTGGTATCACCTCTAACGTGGTCCTCAAAGACAACAAACAAGCCATACGCTGGCTGAAGTTCTGTGGCGCTAAGTTTCTACAAGAAGTAGAGATCTCGTCACATTCATTTTACGAATTTATCATTACAACAAAATAGACTAATATGTGTTTACCAGTATTCGGAGTAGTCGGACAAGCCCTTTTAGGAGGAGCAGCTTCATCCTCTGTGGCTACCGCTGCGGGGGCCATGTCGCTCCTTGGGCCACTTGCTCAGGGAATGCTCACAATTGGCGCTCAGGGGCAACAAGCCTCAATGCAGGCCGAGGCGCAGAAACGCGCTACGATTGCTGAGAATGCTCGATACAGTCAGCAGGTATCTGCGATGCGTAAACAACAAGCCACGGAGTCGCTAAGGCTCGCTCAGGAGGTCTCAGCGGCCAACCGGGCAAGCATGGAGGCCATGGCTCGTAAGGAAGTGTCAGCCGCCGAGGGAGGCATAAGCCTTCAGTCTGCTAGTTTCCTTTCGGAGATGAGAGACCTTGAGAGGCAGGTAGGCGAGCATAACTATGCGATCCAACAGAATCAATACTTGGCTGACCAAGCTTACGATATGCGAGCTCGTGACCTTGGACTTCAAACACAACAGAACTACATCAACATCAACAAGCCTATCGCTACTCCTAATGTCCTTGGGACAATGCTAGGGGCAGCCACGACGAGCCTTGGAACATACGCAGACGCTAAGCAACTACAGGCACGTCAACTTCCTTCAGCTCCTAAAACACCTACTAATTAATGAAACGCAGAGATTTATTTACCAAGCCAGACCGTGAGCAGGTGCCATTCAACTTGAGCGCTCCTGCGATCACAGGGAAACCCTTTCAGGCAGGGCAGTATTCGGTGGCAGTTCAAGCCCCCGTGCCTGCCTCACAGACGTCTCTAGGGAAACTAGCAGCAACGCTAGGGCAGATAAATCCAGCAATCAAAGCGTATGGACAAGCAGAGCAAGCCACAACAGACCTCCAAAAGACTATGTTTGGGCTCGACTTTGCTCAGATGACTGAGAAGGAGAAGGACTTAGCAGCACAAAGACTTAAGAGCGAAGAGAAGTTCAACAGTAAGTTACGCGGCGAAGGCTACGAGCTTAACCCAGTCGCAGAGATATACGCTAAGGAACTCATAGGGGCTGATAAGTCTGATGAGTATATGGCTTTTATTGAGGAGAACAAAGCTCAGTATATTGAAGATCAGGTAATTATTAAAGGCGTTAAACCAAGCCCAATGCAGATCAATGAGTTTGTTGAGGGACTCACCACGCAATTCAAGAAGGAAAACCAAGACACAATGTCGGACCCACTGATGCTCTCTGGGTTTATGCGAAGCACAGCAGACTACCGTAACCGGGCAAGCGTTCAGATCGCAAAGGAAGCTTCGGACAGTCACAAGAACGGAGTGCTTATCCCTCAGGCAGCTAAGGCGCTAAATAGAGTTTCAAAGCTTTCAGATATGGAAATCCCTTTGACCGGGGCGTTAATGTCTAAGCAAGACCGGAATGCTAGGTATCAAGAAGCTTGGACAAAAACCGGACCACTTACCGCTGCTGACCAGAAACTAGTTTTACAAAGTTGGCTGAACTCAATGAAACCGGGCCTAGCTCAGCTAAAACTTGAAGAGCTCGCTGAGTCGGGCATCAAGATAGGCAATGAGTCCCTCAGGTCTGAGGACCCTATCGGAGATACTTACTACAACAATCTACAAGATGAGCTTGAGGATAAGGCGCTCACAGAAAGGCAAGAGGAAATAAAAGAAGATAATCTAATTAAGAATGAAGCATTCAATCAATATAAAGAGACTTTCCAATCCGAAGCGTATCGAGACCTTTCTTATGAAGAGAAGAGAGAATTTGAAGAAGACTTAAAAAGGGAAATCGAAGGCATAACGGATAAAACCGAAAGAAGAAGAAAAACGGCTGGCTTGGATCTAGCAATCAAAGAGCAAACCACTAAAAGGGATAAAGATGTTTTCCTTATTGGAAAGATGGCTATTGAATCAGATTCATCTAACATGCGATCTTTTGGAGGCCAAGCTTTGGGTGAAGTTAGTGAGTTTGTTGATGAATACATCAAAAATAATGACATAAAAAAAGAGAACCCTATTTACAATGTAATTAAAAAATATGTAGACATTCAAGAAGATGTATTAGCCCAGGACCAAAGCAATAGATTTAGAGTAGGGAGTCCTCAGTATAAAACTGTTGAGTTACTGGGGGACTTCAGGAGAGAACTCAGTGTATTTAAAGAGAAATTAGCTGAGCGATTGGTTGATGCGCGTGAGGGAGAATCAATCAGGATAGAAGGTAAAAGCTATGAGATCTCTAAGGATAATACCTTAATATCTAAGCAAGAAATCTTTGATATCGTATTACTAGAGGAGCGAGGAAGAGTCCTTGAAGAAATTACTACTAAGTTTAAAGAATTAATAGAAGAGAATAAGATTGAACTAGATTCGAGGGACGAAGTAGTCCAGCAAAAGGATGAAAGGGCTAAGAGCGTAAAGGACCTCAAAGGTGCTAACTTGTTAGCGAATGAGGAGCTTGGAATTATAAGGATGCCCAATGGTGAACTCCCTCGTCAGAAGGGATACCACAGACGCTTCAAGGACAAGAATGTTTATATTGGTGGAAATGCCTTTCAAAAAATAGGACCTGAATTATCTATTGCGACATCAGGCTTCGGCTGGCTTTCTAAAACATTTGCCGACGGGAGATCAGCTCCATTGACCCATTCTCATTTGGATGCTTTTGAATCAGGACTAGCAACAGGGGCTTACCTCCTTCCAGATAAAGAAGGGAAACCTTTTATCACTAAGGACGGAGAGAAAGTCATAAGGATGATGCCTGACTCAAACGATGCTCCTCTTTTGTTTGCAAACATTAGGGAGAACTACAAAAACCTCAAGCCGCACCTTTTGTCTGATTTTAATCATTTCCAAGAATTAGTTAATATCGATGCGCACAAGGACGACAAAGACAATTTAGAGAATACAGGAAATGCTATTCTGAAAAGTAGGAGATTTGTAGGGTTCAGTCCCTCAGAAGCCAGTAATGCGATTGAAAAAGGCGTTATTTCTGAAGGAGTTAATATTATGCAAAATACCTCAAATGGGGCCTCTTACTTTGAGGATGAATTACTAGGTCAGAACCCAGAAGGGCGAGCTTTTACTATTATTAATTATGATGATAAAGAGGAATTACAAGGGATAGCTAATAAGCTTGGAGTTTCTGTAGATACCTTAGATGACGCCCAGCAAAAAGCGCGGCAATACTATAACGGTAAAATGCTACCTAACATGATAAGAGATCTTCAACAAGAAATTGAAAGGGAAGACCAACCTCTTAGGGAAACTATAGAGACAGACGTAAAAGAAGAAGGGACAATTAAACAGGAAGCAAAAGTCCCAGAGACGAAGACGGCTACGGTCCCCCCAGTCCCGACTATGAAGGATGTTAAGGTAGACACAAAGGTATCCACAACAGAAGAACAACCTACAGAACCAGAGGACGTTAAAGTTGGAACGAGCTTACCTACAATAGAAGAAGAAGAAGAAGAAGAACCAGAGGACGTTAAAGTTGGAACGAGGGTATCTACAGTAGAACAACTTACTTTAGACTTTGATGAAAAAGTTTTGGATGATTCTTTAGTTAACTTTGTTAAAGAAGAAGAAAAATTCATTCCTAAAGCCTACGATGACTTTAAACAGATATCTATTGGGTATGGCACTAGAGCGAAAAAGGGGGAGAAAACTATAACTAAAGAGGAAGCATCTAGAAGATTAGCCAAAGAGCTTAATACGCATGCAAAGAGAGTTAAAGCTCACGCAAAGAAATATAACTATAAGTTAAATCAAAACCAGATGAATGCCTTAATTTCATTTGACTACAATACCGGAAGTATCTCCGAGCTAACAAATAATGGCACTCGCTCTCTTTCAAAAATCGCAGAGATGATGCTTTTCTACTGGAACGCAGGCGGAAAGAAAAAGGAAGGACTCGTGAAACGCAGAATCAAAGAACAGAAACTGTTTCTTACACCTATGAGTAAGGATGAAAAAACTCAATAAATTTAATACACACCACCAACAACAAACATGGCTATAGATCCCACTTCACTTGACCCTTTGTTATCCCAGGGGGCACGCTCACTGGACGAGGAAACCCCAAAGCAGGAGTTCTTTACCTTACAAGATACAATCGCAGCACCCTTTCGTGGTGTTGAGGGAGGTGTCAAAGGGCTATACGACTTCGCTGACTTTGTGGTGGGGGATATACTCCCAGACTACGACACCCGATTCTTGGGGACCTCAAACACAATGGTAGGTAGTTTTGCAGAAGGAATGGCACAGTTTGCTACTGGGTTTGTTCCTGGTGTAGGTATACTAGGGAAAGTAGGGCGAGTAGCTAACGCCAGAAAGTATTTAGGAGTAGACGTGGCTAACAAAATTGCTCGAGGGGGGAAGTTATCTTACCAAGAAGCAAGTAAGCTCGCTAAGAATACCAAGTTAAGACGTTTCGGAGATAACTTAGCAGCAGGAGTGGCGACTGACTTCTTAATGTTTGATGCACAAGAAGAACGCCTAAGTAACTTGTTGTATCAATACCCAGACCTACAGAACCCAGTCACAGAGTATCTCAAAGCTTCTGATGAAGATGGGGAGCTTGAAGGGCGCTTTAAGAACGCCTTAGAGGGAGTCTTTATTGAGGCAGGGGTAGGGGCTATCCTTGCTCCGTTTATCTCAAGTGTGAAGATGATTAAGAACCGTAACAAGAAGATTGCGGAGGGTAAATCACCAGAAGACGCTGTGGATGAGGCGATTGCAGAGGGAAGTGAGGATGCTGCTCAGTTTGACTATGGGAAGCTTGACGACCCCCTAACAGGCATCAAAGGACAGTCAGCAACGAAATCGACCCCGGAGGAGATGGAGGAATTCATAACAGAGAAGGGATTAAAACTTGATGACTTTATCATTGATGAAGCAACAGGACGATTAGATTTTGCTACAGCAGGCGCAGGAGGTCGCAAAGCCAGTGCTGAAGATGTATATAATTATGCCACGAGGCAACGTGATGATTCTGCTGTGCTTGAGCTCGGGAAGTTCCAGGTAGAAGGGGAAACGGGATCTTTAGGGTTTATTGATAGAATTATTTCTTCAATAGATGAAGGGAAAGGGACCTATAACAAAGATACTTTAAATCAGGTTAATCTATTAAAAACATTAAGAGATAGGTTTGGGGATACCTTAGGAAAGGTTGAAGTAAAAGTAGGGAAAGAAGGTAGGGCTACTTATCAACCAGAATTTGGGGATCAAGAATCAAGAGTTAATCTTTATGGAGATGATAAACTTTCTACAGTTGTTCATGAGTATGTCCACTCCCTGTCTTCCGATATTATATATAAGAATTTTTACATTAGAGATGCAAAAGGTAAAAATATCCGAGGAACTACATACTTAGATGAGCTAGGAAAACTAGTAAAAACAGGCAAGAATAATAAAGGGGAGCAAGTACCTGCTTCTATTAGAGAGTTAGGCGACCTTTACTTAACAGCAGTTGACCGACTTGGTCAGGCCGCATTATTACGCAAGGGAGGTAAAGAAGGGGCCGCAGGAGTCCCTGATGCAGTAACAAAAAAGGGAGCTAACTATGGGCTTGGCAATATCCATGAGTTTGTCACACAGGCTTTCATGGACCCTCAGTTCCAAAGAGAACTAGCTTCAATCACAATCACTAAAGGCAAGAAACCTGCGACTGTATACACAAAGTTTAAAGAGTTAATCGCTAAGGTACTTGGATTTAAACCTCAAGAGTCCTCTATGCTCGATGAGGTATTGTCTGTTAGTAATTCAGTATTTAAAGACAACCAAACCTTTAGAATGTCAGGGAAAAACCCTGAGACAGTATCAGGAAAGTATACTCCTATAGATGCCTATGATGAAATTAGTGGCCTTGAGCAAATGAGTATATCGGGGTCAGGGGCTAAGTTTGAAAAGGGCTTAGGGTTCTTGATGAATGCCGCTACTAAGTATAAGGTTAAGATTAACAAAGAGTTTGCAAAACAAGTTAAAGAACTTAGCGGGACTGACCTTTATCGTGGGGTTTCTGAAGGGAAACTATCTGAAGCCTTTGAAAAGGCAGGAGTAGACTTTCAGAAAAGTTTACAAATAATGGATGAAGTAGATAAGATTTTTAATAGCACCATAAAGAAAGCAAGGGATGCTAGAGAAGATTCTGTCAAAGCAAGTGTTATTAAGTTTGATGATAAAGTTAACATTGATAATTATAAGTTTGAAACTACTAAAGTTCCAATTCGTAAAGGAATTTATGAGGTGAAAGTAACAGGCCCAACAGGTGAAGTTACTACGTTTATGCGTAAAGCTAGGTCTGAAGAACTAGCACAAGGCGCTGTAATGAAGCAAATAAGAAAGAATGAATTTGATACAAACAAGAAACAAATCATCACTCAAGTTCGCAATGGTAAGTTCTTAAGGCAAGCAGCTTCTGATGCCAATATCACCTTAGACATCAAGGAGATAAAAGAGGGCAACGGGCGTCCTGACCATGTCGAGGTAACCTTCCTGGATGCTTCTCAAAAAGAAATCAACTTAAGGAATCTCCCAGATAACATACAGAGGGAAGCAGAACTATACCTAAAAGCTCGTGGAGGAAAAGTCAAAGCGGCCAAACCGCAAGACGAAGTCCCTATTGGTCGTGTTGTAGATGAAGATGGCAAGCCAATGGACCCGGCAACGAGTGATCCTGAGGAATATGAGAATGCTCTTACAGAAGTTGTTAGGCGTGCACTTAAAGATGCTGGACCAGGGGGAGGCGTGGACGCAATCAAAGGAGTCATCAGGACTATTTCAGAAGAGAAAGACTTCATAACAATTGCAAGGGCCCTCGCTGGGGAACAGATAGAGTTCCTTAGTAAGGAAGCTAAGATTCCTAAAACATCAGCGGATGAGTTACTTAATCCCAAGCAAAGTGTAGAGAGAATCAACGCGGAGCTTAGTGATGCCTTTGGGGTAAATCCTCACAATGTGCAGAAGATGGTTAAAGAGCTTGAGGTTAAAGGGGAAAAGCTTGAAGGAGTCTTTGATGAGATGCTTAAGGACCAACTTGCAATCAAGATGCTTAACAACATCGTTGGGGAGAATGTGCACAACTTAGCTAAGGAAGCCAGTGATCTCCTTAAGAGGACTCAGAAGAACGCAGACCCGGAACTCTTAGACATGTATGACACTAAGTATGCCCAAGTGCTTCAACAAATGGAGTTAATGGTCAGCACTCAGCGTCTATGGGGGCTGTATGGTCGTTACCCTTCTTTAGCACTGCTTCAACGTAAGTTCGTTTATGGAGATGTTAAGTCTAAGCGGTTTGATAACTCCCTATCTCAGCTACAAGAGCAAAGCATGGAGGCTATTCAGGCTTATAAAGCAGATCGTCGCGGTAGCATGGGACAGGAGAAGCTACTACAACTAATTCTTACAGCACGCACTGCTGATGGCATTGAAGCGGGACTCAATAAGATTGTTAAGCAGTCTATGGGTAAACGCATGTTTGATGTAGTCCGTGAGTATTGGATTAACTCGTTGCTCTCGGGTATCACTACCTTTGAGGTTAACATGATTGGTTCAGCGATTACCTATGGCCTTCGGACCTTAGAGCGGGCAGGAGGTGCTGCATTAACTGGAGACTTTGAGCTTGCTAGGCAGACACTCCGCTACGCTTTTGACTCTAAAGCTATTATGGATTCGTATAACTTAGCTATAAGGGCTGCGAAGTCTGGGGAGGCAATTAGTATTCCTAACTCAAGGCAGTTCGATGATGCTAAAGATAGCATGAACGCAATCCAATCAGACCGTGAAGGTGCCTTTGGGTCTGCTATAAACACCATCGGAACTATCGTAAGGCTTCCTTCACGGGGCCTCCTAACAGGGGACGAATTGTTTAAGGCGATGTCTTACCGAAGCTATGTGATGACCGAGCTAGCCCTCAAAGGGAAAGAGAAAGGCCTGACAGGGAACCAACTTGGAGAGTATGTCCACAAGGGCGTCAACGCACACATCACCGAGACCGGGCGTGTCTTTAACGAAAAGAACTTAGTGATGACCGCTAAGGAACTGGCCGATAAGAAAAACCTTAGGTTCTCTGAAAGGGAGACTTTTGTTACTAACTACATCAAAAAACAGAAAGAAGAGAAACGCTTCATTACTGAGGATGGGGTAGAAATTGACTACGGGAACCGAGGGGCGCTTTCGGCCCGTGCTGAGCAAGGCGCAAAGATTAACACGCACACTCAAGATTCAGAAAACAGTATTGTTAAGGGGATCTCCAACATCGTTGTGCAGAACCCATGGATGACTGCTGTTATTCCGTTTGTGAGAACACCTACTAACATACTTCAATTTGGTATTGAAAGGTCCCCGTTTGGGCTCCCTATACATGCCACAAAGATGCTTAGCTCTAAATATAGAGAGGGGTTAGCTAAAGGGAACCGCACGGAACGCGCTGAGATTCAAGGGAAGATTGCTATGTCAGTTGCTACCACTGCTGCATTAATTTACACCCTTGGGAGCCAAGACTCCTCCAAGGTAATTAGTGGGTATGGCCCTAAAGATCCAGATGCACGTAAAGCCTGGTTACTGGATAATCAACCTTACTCAATTAGAATAGGCGATAGGATCCACAGCTACCAACGCTTAGATCCAATGGCTACGATGCTGGGAATTATTGCTGATATTAATGAAGGGCTTGAGTATAATGAGTTCGATGAGAAAGATTCAGCAACAATCTTCGGGGTGTTGTCACTCGCATTCTCCAATAACATTACCAACAAGTCTTATGTCCAAGGAATCGATAACTTGTTTGGGGTTATGAAAGACCCCCTAAACAACACTGAGAAGTTCTTAGGAGGTATTGTAGGTGGTTTTGTTCCTAACTTTGCAAACCAAACCATGAACGTCCAAGAAGACAGGCCTCTACGGGAAGTCAGAGGGATCATGGACTACATGATTAAACGAACACCAGGACTAGAAGGTAAGCTCCCACCTCGGTATAACTTCTTAGGGGACGTTGAGACCCTTGAGTCTTCAGGAGGATTCAAAGGGTTTGTTGATCCAATTTACTCAAAAGATGTCGCAAAGAACATTGTAGATTATGAGTTAGGTAACTTAGGTGCTAGTTTTGGAAAACCGGATACTACACTCAGGCAAGGCTATGAGGACTTGGATATGCGCGATTACTACAATCCTAAAACAAAACAACAAACGTATTCGAGGCTGATGGAACTTGTAGGGACTAAGAAACTTGGAGGAAAAACTCTAAGAGAGCGCCTTGCAATGATGTTTAAGGACAAGAGATACCAGTCAATGCCTGATGCCGACTCAAGGAATTCTTTGTCTTCTTCAAGTCCGAAAGCAAAAGCAATCAGAAGAATAATTACTGCCTACAATGCAGCGGCTAAACAACAAGTCCTGGAAGAAAACCCAGAGCTCTACCAGCGCTACGTTGACTCTTACAAAGCCCAGTAACATGAACTCATCATACATGCCATCATTCATTGGATTCACCGGACTCCTTGGGACCCTTACCCTCGAGAGTGTTAACGATGTTGTTGCTATCTGTGTAGGCCTAGCAACCCTGACTTACCTTGCTATCAAAATCATTAAGGAAATTAAATAATATGGATAAATCAGATAAACTATACGAACTCCAGGACCTCCTCATCGACGAGTTCTTGCTGCGCGTTAAGTCAGGAGAGGCAACAACCGCAGACCTATCGACGGTCCGGCAGTTTCTCAAAGATAACAACGTGAGTGCTGTGGCCACCGATACCTCGCCACTTCACGAACTGGTAAACGCACTGCCATTCCATGATGATAATGTAGATCGAATCGTAGACATGACGTCCAATGGCTAGAAATTACAAGAACGAATACAACTCCTACCACGCCCAGCCGACCCAGAAGAAACGCAGGGCCGGACGCAACGCTGCACGCAGGCTGATGATTAAAAAGGTAGGTAGGAAGACTTTGGAGGGGAAGGACGTTGATCATAAAGACAGGAACCCCAACAACAACACACGAGCAAACCTAAGGATTCAATCAAAAAGGAGAAATCGCTCACGAAATGGCTGATATAAAACAAACAGCAGCACAGCTCAAAGACTTCCGAAACTTCCTATACATGGTATGGAAGCAACTTAACCTTCCTGACCCTACACCTATTCAATATGAGATCGCGGATTACATGCAGCACGGAGACAAGCGAGCAGTTATTCAAGGCTTTCGAGGCGTTGGAAAGAGTTGGATCTGCTCTGCTTACGTTGTCCACCAGTTGCTCCTCGATCCCTCAAAGAATATACTTGTTGTCTCTGCTTCAAAAACTCGAGCAGATGACTTCTCAACTTTTACTCTTAGGCTTATCCATGAGATGCCCCTACTTAAGCACCTCATACCACAAGACAAACAACGATTCAGTAAGATCTCATTCGACGTCGGTCCAGCCCCAGCGGCCCACGCGCCTTCCGTCAAGTCCCTGGGTATCACATCTCAACTAACCGGGTCTCGTGCAGACATTATTGTTGCTGATGACGTAGAGGTCCCAAACAACTCGGCGACCCAAATGATGCGGGACAAGCTCGGAGAACAAGTCAAAGAGTTCGATGCGATCCTTAAGCCCGACGATGCCGCCAAGATAATCTTTCTAGGAACACCACAATGCGAAGACACAATATACCGTCAGCTAACCGAGCGAGGCTACCAGACAAAGATCTGGCCTGCTCAGTATGTCACCCCAGACCAAAGCGCTAAGCGTTACGATGGGCACATCGCTGATTGTTGTGTTGATATAGAACAAAAAGGAAGGTCCACAGAGCCACTACGGTTCTCTGATGTTGACCTTGCTGAACGTAAAGTATCCTACGGCTCTGCCGGGTATGCTCTTCAATTTATGTTGGACTCAAACCTTAGTGACGTCGAAAAGTATCCGCTCAAGCTTGCGGACCTTATCGTTATGTCCCTCGACAACGAACTGGCCCCAGAGCGCCTAGTGTGGGCCCGAGACCCCGAGCTCGAATGGGACGGCTCAATACCTAACGTAGGGATGACCGGAGACAGATTCTATCGCCCCATGAAGGTGCTTGGCGAACACGTTAAGTATACCGGGAGCGTCATGTCAATCGACCCGTCAGGACGAGGCAAAGACGAGACAGGCTATGCGGTCGTTAAGATGCTCAACGGATTCCTGTATGTCACGGCGGCTGGAGGGGTCCAGGGAGGCTACTCTGAGGAAACCCTTAAGTTCCTTTCGATAACCGCCAAAGAACACAAGGTCAACGAGATCGTCGTGGAGAGTAACTTCGGGGATGGTATGTTTGTTGAACTACTAAAACCAATACTTCGCAAGGTCCATCCGTGCACCATTGAGGAAGTGCGGCACAGCACACAGAAAGAACGAAGGATCATTGATACCCTCGAGCCAGTGATGACAGGCCATAAGCTTGTGGTTGACCCGAAGGTCATCCAGAACGACTACGAGACGACTCAGAGCTATCCTAAAGACCACGCGTTGAAATACCAGTTGATCTACCAGATGACTCGTATAACTCGTGACAGGGGCGCTGTGACGCATGACGACCGCTTAGACGCGCTTTCGATGGCAGTTGGATACTGGGCCGCCCAAATGGCCCAAGACGCGTCAGAACGTATCCTAGAGCGAAAGGAGGACGATCTTAAGATGGAGCTACAAAAGTATGCAGAGGCATATTATAAAACACGAAAAGGAAGTGAAAACATCCTCACTTGGTAATTGTTGTAAATGATTCATTATAAATGTCTTAAATCAATGATCGTATAGGGAGAATAAAAAAGACTATTGACAAGGGTTAATTTCTCTCTTTAAGTACTCTTAGAGATGACTAAGAGAACACTATATTCTTTAGTTTATTCATTTACAACTATATCTCTTAGATATCTTTAAGATACTCTAAGTAACTTTAAGTATGCCTGATGACCCTCTCGACTCACTCAAAGCCACTCTAGGCGAACATTACGAGAACTATGTGGTTGTTGTGGCTGATACCCGGCACCAGTGCAGAGTCATCTACGACAATTCATTTGCAGCCAAAGGACTGCTCAATGTCGGATTAAATATTGTTGACGAATCCTTCAATTCATATATAGATGGCCCCGAGATTGACTTCGGGTCTTCATCAAAGACTGACGAAGAGTAACCCTGAGTTGATCTTATGCTCTATATTTGCATTGTGTTGTTCATTAGGCAGGGCTCTTAGTAATCGCTAGGGGCCCTGTTCTATTTTTCACAAAAAAGTCTGAGAGGGTTATATATACGGAGAGTGTGCCGCGTCACCCCGTAGGGCCTCGGCGCGAGCTCAGCGAATCGAAGCGCAAACTGGGGGACATCTTCATGCCAGGCGGGCGAGCTCGAAGGAGCGCAAAGAGATCAAGGGGGGCCTAGGGGACATCGAAGGGAAGCAACAAGTGATCGATTGGCCAGCGCTGAGCCGGTCGCATGGGTGTGTGGGAGTGTGTGTGGGTGTTTTTACGTTTTGAAGAGCTCAGCGATTCCTCAGCGATTCCTCTTTGAACGCGCCAAGCCACACCGAGCCACACCGCGCCCTCTCAAAACAACCTTGAAGAAAGTT
>Ga0228630_1000259_pt1 | contig 23052 bp, 19 predicted proteins | sample 37DmetaG_FD_183038 | JGI IMG/M metagenome (GOLD analysis project Ga0228630, IMG submission 183038) | Seawater microbial communities from Monterey Bay, California, United States - 37D | ecosystem: Environmental > Aquatic > Marine > Coastal | place: USA: California | collected 2016-10-25 | reverse complement strand
GGTCATTAAAGTGAGCAACCTAAACCAAAGTTCGGTTGATTTCGTGGTGCGCATTTGGTGCGATTCAAGCGATTTGTGGACTTTGCGTCTGGACCTAAACCGCCAGGTGAAAGACAACTTTGATGCACAAAAGATTGAAATTCCCTTCCCCACAACCACGATTGTGCAGCAGGGTTCACAAGAATAAAGCGGCTTTCTTACTTTATGGTCTGGCGGGTCGGTGGCAGTTTTATGAATGCCAAGCCTTTAGATGAAGCTGATGGGTTATGAGGCGAATGGTACAGCGCTGGGCGTCGAACCGCGTTGGTGCTGCTTAAGATTGAAATTATATTTGCGCTCTTAAACGCTCTGGGGCGTTGATATTGGCGCGCCATGACTATTGTTGCAGAGGTTGAAAACGGTTTGATTTCCGGTTTGGTGGATCAAATCTAGCGCGCGCGGGGGCTGTATAATGCGCCAATCAACCGCAAAGGGTCGGTTTTTTATATCAATGTGGCGTTGAATTAGGTAGCGTCTGAAATACAAAGCTGGTCTTGGTTGAATTGTCCAACCAGATCACAGGAATAAATGTCTAGGGAGTTTAAGATGACAAAAATAAATAATAATTACGAAAAAGTGCATCCCGCAACGAAAATGTATGCGAACGAGTTTCAGAAAGGTCAGCTCAGCCGGCGTGAGTTCCTATCCAGAACAACCGCCTTGGGGCTTACAGCATCTGCTGCCTATGCGTTAGGGGGGTTAACGCGGCCTGCTCAGGCGGGTGGTCATTTGCAGCAGGGCGGAACAATGCGCATGCAGATGGATGTTATTGGGTTAAAAGATCCGCGTACTTTTGACTGGACGCAATTGGCACATTTTACCGGCGGCTATTTGGAATATTTGGTTGAGTACAATAACGACGGGTCAATAACTCCTAACCTATTGGAAAGCTGGAGCGCAAATGAGGACGCTTCAAAATATACGCTGAACGTTCGCAAAGGTGTGAAATGGAATAACGGCGACGATTTTACAGCCGAAGATGTGGCGCGTAATATTGAGGGTTGGTGTGATAAATCAGTTGAAGGCAATTCAATGGCTGGCCGTATGGCTTCCCTTATTGATCCTGACACTGGGACAGCCGCTGCAGGGGCAATCAAAGTGATTGATAGCCACACGGTTGAACTGACATGCGTGGCTTCTGACATCACTGTTATTGCAGGAATGGCTGATTATCCCGCAGCCGTTGTGCATTCAACGTTTTCTGTTGACACAATGGGAACAAATCCAGTTGGAACTGGCCCATTCATGCCAGATGGTTATGAGGTAGGCGTCAAAGCTGCGCTGGTGAAAAACGAAGCGCATGAGTGGTGGGGCTATTCAGTTGGGAGAACCGTGCCGCTGGATCGTATTGAATTTATCGACTATGGAACTGACCCGTCAGCATGGATTGCCGCGGCGGAAGGCGATGAAGTTGATGTATTTTATGAAACTGTAGGAGAATATGTCGACATCGTACCGGGGATAGGCTGGGAAAACTCTACTATTGCGACTGGATCGACAATCGTTATCCGGCCAAACCAGGTCGCCCAAGATGCTGACGGCAACACACCCTATGCAGATAAACGCGTTAGACAGGCGATTGCTATGGCTGTTGATAATGCACTGTGCTTAGAATTGGGCTATGCGGGGAAAGGTTCCCCTGCGGACAATTCCCACGCTGGGCCTATGCATCCGGAGTATGATCCAAGCGTCGTAAGGTTGCCATATGATCCAGAGAAAGCCATGGCTTTGATGAAAGAAGCTGGCATGGAAGAGTATGAGCATGAAATCACATCGATAGATGATGATTGGCGAAAAAACACAACCGACTCGGTTGCAGCGCAGCTTAGGGATGCCGGTTTTAAGGTGAAAAGAACAATTTTGCCAGGCTCTACTTTCTGGAATGATTGGACAAAATATGCCTTCAGTTCAACAAACTGGAACCATCGCCCCTTTGCAACACAAGTGTGGGGCTTAGCCTATAGATCTGGAGAGGCCTGGAATGAATTTGCCTGGAATAACCCAGAGTTTGACGCACTTTTAGCCGAGGCGAATGCAATTTCCGATGCGGATGAACGGCGCAAAATTGCAGGAAAATGCCAAGCTCTGATCGCTGACGAGGGTGTGACAATTCAGCCATATTGGCGCGCTTTGTACAGAAGCCATCGACCTGACCTTCAATGTGAGCAGCACATCGCTTACCACCCACATCACTATAAGTGGGGCTTTAAAGCGTAAAACTTAAATTTAACAGGCCGCACTTAGAAGAAGTGCGGCCTTTTTACGTGTACGGTAAAGATTAAAACTTTAATCAGATAGAACAGGATTAGGAATGGCACTATTTGTTTTGCGGCGTCTAGCAGTCATGCTATTCACGGCTTTATGTTTAACTTTTGTCGTATTTTTCTTAACAAACCTATATCCTAACTTAGAAAAGCTTGCCAAAACCCAAGGCAACTTTCGGATGAACGATGAGGCCGTTCAATCTTATTTGCTCAATCGTGGGTACTTGCTACCTGTGCCTATAAAATATGGCCAGTGGCTAGGTGTCTTGCCGGGATATGTGATCGAAGGCACGGATGGAGAAGTGCGCGGTAGATGCATCAGCTCTGAAATTTCCGTAAGTGATGCTCCTAAATATTGTGGGATTTTACAAGGCGATTGGGGATATTCAACGCGCTTTAAAGATGACGTTTCGGGGATCATTGGCACTCGGCTTGCTTTGACCGGTACGTTAATGTTTTGGGTTATGGCGCTTATGGTGCCAAGTGCGCTTATTCTGGGTATTCTGGCCGGCATGCGCGAAGGCAGCCGAACCGATCGATCGCTGTCAACGGTTGCGATTTTGACCACAGCGACCCCTGAATATGTCTCAGGCGTGATCCTAATATCTATTTTTGCATCCAGCGCCGTAGGGCTGAAATGGTTCAAAGGAACCGCAACCTCGGCGATGGAAAACCCTAATCTTGAGAATTTTTTATTGCCGGTTTTAACGATTGCGATCTACGGAATGGGCTACATTGCGCGGATGACAAGGGCCTCAATGACCGAAGTGATGACCGCCCAATATATCCGAACCGCACGTTTAAAAGGCGTTTCATTCCCGAATGTTGTTTTGAAACACGCGCTGAGAAACGCTTTAATTGCGCCGTTCACGGTGATTATGCTTCAATTTCCTTGGCTGCTAAACGGCGTTGTAATTGTTGAAACACTTTTTAATTACAAAGGCTTTGGTTGGGTTTTGGTGCAGGCTGCCGGGAATAATGATATTGAGCTTCTTTTAGGGGTATCGGTGGTCTCTGTCGTGGTGGTTCTTGTCACGCAGCTCATATCTGACATCGGTTACGTTTATTTGAATCCACGCATAAGCGTTACGTGAAAAGGACCCTGCAATGACTTCTTTATCGTGGACGGAAATATTTTTGGGCATGATCATCCAGCTTGGGCCGGTCTGGATTTCTCTTGTGGTGCTTTTTGTTATCTCTATGCGATATAAAAGATCGCTGGGCCTATATGGAAAGCTTTTTGACTCGGTTATTGGAATGATCGGGTTTGCGATTGTAATGTTCTGGGTGTTTACAGGATTTTTCTCAGGTGCAATGGATCTGATAATTACGCAAGATCCATTGGCGCAATTTTCAGGTATGAAGAATAAAGTTCCCGGCACTGCCCTAAGGGGCGCCGAAGATGACAGTTACAAGCATTTTTTATTGGGAGGCGACCATTTAGCCCGAGACGTTTTCAGCCGCGTGATCGCCGGTTCTACGATCGTTATTGTGATTGCACCTTTGGCCACGTTATTTGCCTTTATGGTTGGAATCACATTGGGTATTCCTGCCGGCTATTATGCGGGGCGGCTCGACACATCGATCTCTTTTGTCGCAAATTTGATTTTGGCGTTTCCAGTCATATTGCTGTTTTATCTCTTGGTCACTCCGGAAATCAGACTGACCGGTTTGCCGCAATATATGGCGATTGTTTTGTTTGTGTTCCCATTAATTTTTTACTCTGTATTGATCTATTCGCGTTATCACACAGTTCCCGCGAAGCGGAATGCTTTGCTGGGCGTGGGACTGGCCATATTAGGGCTATTATATGTTTCGTTGATCAATGAAACGGGCAGTAAAATTGAGTTCTTTAACGCGATAGATCTGTTTGACGTGGATGCGGGATTGCTGACCGTTTTTGTGTCGGTGGTTTTTGTAAACTCACCAACTGTTTTTCGGATTATCCGAGGCTTAACCATGGATATCAAAACCCGAGATTACGTTGCTGCGGCGCAGACGCGGGGTGAAGGTGCGTGGTATATCATGCTTTGGGAAATACTTCCAAATGCGCGCGGGCCGCTGATCGTAGATTTTTGCCTTCGCATTGGATACACCACTATTTTACTTGGAACGCTTGGCTTTTTCGGTCTTGGTTTGTCGCCTGAGGATCCCAACTGGGGGGCAACAATCAATGATGGTCGAAAATTGCTTTCCATTTATCCCCATGCGGCTTTGGTTCCGTCCTTTGCCTTGCTGAGCCTTGTGTTAGGCTTGAATTTGCTGGCCGATGGTCTGCGCGAGGAAAGCCTGAAGGATTAGAAAGTTAAAACTCGTCAAAAATTGCGCACTTAAACGCGTCAACTGAATAGGCAAAGAAAAATGGATAAAACAGATTTTGACGGTCCGATTTTGGAAATCGATAGGCTTTCCATATCCTTTTTTACCCGATTAAACGAAATTCCAGCCGTGATGGATTTTTCCGTTGCTGTTCAACCTGGTGAAGCCGTGGGTTTGGTTGGAGAATCTGGGTGTGGGAAATCTACGGTTGCATTGGGCGTGATGCAGGATCTTGGTGTGAATGGCAAAATCGTTGGCGGTACGATCAAATTTAAGGGCCGCGATCTTGCTCAGATGAGCGCCGAGGAGTTGCGGAATATTCGCGGCAATGAACTTGCGATGATCTATCAAGAACCAATGGCCTCATTGAACCCGGCGCTGAAAATTTCCAAGCAGCTAACAGAAGTGCCGATGATCCACGAAGGGGTGTCCGAGCGAGAAGCTTATAAACGGGCGCTCGAGGTTGTCAAAGATGTTAAGCTGCCCGACCCTGAGCGCATCCTTAAATCATATCCTCACCAATTGTCTGGCGGCCAGCAGCAGCGGATCGTTATCGCTATGGCGCTGATGTCAAAACCGGCTTTGCTTATTTTGGATGAACCCACCACCGCGCTTGATGTCACGGTTGAGGCGGCGGTTGTCAAGCTGGTGAAAGATTTGGGCAAAAAATATGGCACATCCATGCTGTTCATCTCGCATAACCTTGGGCTTGTTTTGGAAACCTGTGACCGCATCTGCGTAATGTATTCTGGTGAAGCGGTGGAAACCGGCAGAATTAAAGATGTTTTTGAAAAAATGCAGCACCCTTATACGCAGGCCCTTTTTCGATCTATTCCGCTGCCAGGGGCAAATAAAACAACCCGTCCATTGGTGGCTATTCCTGGAAATTTTCCACTGCCGCATGAACGGCCGCCAGGGTGCAATTTTGGGCCACGCTGCGACTATTTCCAAGAGGGGGTCTGTGATAGTTCGGCTATTGATATGGTCCCAATCGAAGGCCATGCGCTTCATTTAAGCCGCTGCAAAAGAGTTCAAAATATCGACTGGTCGCAACCTGCCAGTGCTTCAAGCGCAAATTCTAAGTCAGAGCTTGGGGATGTGATCCTCAAAATTGATAAGCTTAAGAAATATTATGAAGTTGCCGCCAATGCGCTTTTTGGCAGCGCAGGGGAAAAGCGCGTTGTCAAAGCGAATGAGTCAATCTCGTTTGAGGCGCGTGAAGGCGAAACTCTTGCGATTGTGGGAGAGTCTGGTTGCGGCAAGTCTACCTTTGCCAAAGTTCTCATGGGTCTGGAAACGGCGACAGATGGCCAAATTTTATTAGACGGAAACGATATTCAGCAAATTGCAATTGAAGATCGTAGCACTCAAACAGTTGCAGATATTCAAATGGTTTTCCAAAATCCGTTTGACACGTTGAACCCTTCTATGTCGGTTGGCCGTCAAATTATGCGCGCGCTTGAGGTTTTCAAATACGGCTCATCCGATACAGAGCGTTCGAACCGTATGCTTGAACTTTTAGATCTGGTGAAACTGCCCCGGGCTTTTTCGCAGCGGATGCCGCGCCAGCTTTCGGGTGGTCAAAAGCAGCGCGTAGGGATCGCAAGGGCGTTTGCGGGCGGCGCGCGGATTGTGGTTGCCGATGAACCGGTTTCGGCTTTGGATGTTTCAGTTCAAGCGGCGGTTACGGATCTTTTGATGGAGATCCAGCGCAACGAGAAAACGACGCTGCTCTTTATCAGCCACGATTTGTCAATCGTTCGCTATCTCAGTGATCGGGTCATGGTGATGTATTTGGGGCATGTGGTTGAGCTTGGGACCACAGAGCAAGTATTTTCGCCCCCCTATCATCCCTATACGCAAGCCTTGCTTTCGGCGGTTCCAATTGCCGATACGAGCGTTGAAAAGCAGAGCATCGTGCTTGAGGGCGATATTCCCTCTGCCATGGATCCACCCAGCGGATGCCCATTTCAGACCAGATGCCATTGGAAGGTGCATGTGGCAGATAATTTATGCGAAACAGAAATTCCAAAAAATCAAATTTTGGACAATGACCATCACATAAAATGCCACCTCAGCGATGCGATGCTGCAAAGAATGGAACCTGTGATCAAACTTGCGGCAGAATAGCCGGTTTCACGGTGTCTGCCAGTTTGTACCGCGGCGTTTCTTTTGCGATGGTCTGTTTGAAGCGCAGGGCGGCTTTGTCGAAATGGCATCTGGCGGTTGTGGTCTTGCTGAAGGTTAAAATAACCGTCCCGGCGATGATATAAAATATTGACCGTCAAAAAGCGATTAATGGGCTTAAGACGTTTTCAAGCATGACGGCTTAAATACAGTTTTGCATCGCATATATATAGGCGCTGTTTTTTTAACTGCGGGCCAACTTTAGGCGATGACGTGCATCTGGAGCCGGCGAAAGGTCTTGCTCTGGCAGTAAATAAGAAATCTTTAAAGTCAAAACGCATTGCATGCTTGACGGGGCTTAAATTTATCACTCACTTTGAGATAATTATTTCGGGGTGTTCTGAATGGCATTTTACTTTGGATATGGATCGAACATGTCGACGCGATATCTCTCTGGCGTGCGCAATATCACCCCGCTGCGGAGCCAATCCAGCTATCTTGACGATTATGCCTTGGTGATGGGGCTGGTTGGGCCAAACTTTATTGAACCGAGTTTTGCCAATATAAAGCCCTGTAAAGGTGGTCGGGTCGAAGGGGTTGTTCACGAAATTACCGAGAGCGATATGGCGCGGGTGATCGCCTCAGAGGGCGAGAATTATGAGGTGATCGAAGCCCCGATCCGTTTCGCCGGTGAGACGGTTTTGGCCCAAACCTTGCGCTGTAAAAACGAGGTGAATGATGATCTGCCGACCTCGCGCCGTTATATGCGGATCCTGCTAAAAGCCGCGCGACAGAATAATTTAAGCGCCGGCTATATCGAAGCTCTGCAGCGTAAAAAAACCGTCTATTATCCAATTTTATCAGAAATCTTTGCCATTCGCGTCTATTTATGGGTAAAACGCCGGGCCAAAAAGCAGCGCGTGTAAAGGGTTTTAAAATGTCTGAAAGTGAAATTCTTCGAAAAATTGCCGTGATTTTCGTAACCGATGTGGTCGGGTTTAGCACGCTCATGGCGCAGAATGAGGAACTTACCCTGCGCAGTTTTCGCAGCTGTAAAGAGATTCTGGACAATTTGTTTGAAGAGCATAGCGGGCGTATTTTCAACACGGCCGGAGATTCTGTTTTGGCTGAATTTCCAAGCGCGGTTTCGGCGGTTATTTGTGCCGTAGAATTTCAAAAGCTCATCAAAGCGCGCAATGCCTCGGTTCCTAACGCGGCGCAGATGCAATTTCGCATCGGCCTAAATATGGGGGATGTCATTATTGAAGGCACCAATCTCTATGGGGATGGGGTGAATGTGGCGGCCCGCTTAGAGGCGTTATCGCAAGCCGGTGGCGTGTGCCTGTCAAAAAGTATTCATGACTTTGTTAGCCAGAAAGTGGATTTGGGCTTTCAAGATATTGGGGCGCAGCAGGTTAAGAATACCAACGTGCACGCGTTTGACGTTTCCATTGGCGGGTTGGCGCCGCGCCAGATCGCGCCAACGCCGCCTGCAATCGAACCCGTTGAGGCTGGCGCACCGCCCTCGATTGCCGTTTTGCCGTTTAAAAATATGAGCACGGATGCAGAACAGGAATATTTTGCCGATGGGGTGACGGAAGATATCATCAGCCATTTGGCTCTGTGGAAAACCTTTCCGGTGGTTTCGCGCAATTCAAGCTTTTCGGTGAAAGGTCTTTCGCTCACTGCGAGCGAAATTTCCGATAAGTTAAACGCCCGGTACTTGGTTGAGGGCAGTATACGAAAAGCTGGAAATAAGGTGCGGATCAGCGCCAGTTTAACCGATGCCTTAAAAGATCGCACGATATGGTCTGAACGTTGGGATCGCCCTTTGGATGATATTTTTGAAGTTCAAGATGAAATTTCGATCGCGGTTGCCCGGGCGATTGATCCTGAAATTCGCCGCCAATCTCGCGAAAATACTGAGCTATCAAAGCCGGAAAGCCTCACCGCGTGGGATTTGTATTTACAGGCCCTGCAAAAATATCACCGGCGTGATGCACCAGAGGGTATTTTGTCTTTATGCGATCAAGCGATTCAAGCATCGGTAAATTTTCTGGATCCCTATCTTTTAAAATGCAAAGTCTTGCTTCGCGAAAGGTTCAAGCCGCATAACAGAGAAAGGCGCGCAGAACTGTCTGCTCAGATCTTTGAAATTGCTTCTTATGTTGTGGGAAAAGAAGCGTCGAATGCTGGGGCACTTGCGATGATGGCCAGCTATTATTTTCAGCTCAATGATTTGGATAATGCCCGGCATTACGCCCATGAAGCATTTGGCATAAACCCAAATAATTCTGCGGCAACGCGGGCCTTAAGCCTGACCGAAGCTTATGCTGGCAATATTGAATTGGCCTATGATTATTTTTTGAAAACCCAAGCGCTTGACCCCTCTGAGTGGCGTGAATGGCCGCAATTTGAGGTCAGCCTTCTGATGGTTTTGGGGCGCATGAATGAGGCTTTGGATAAAATAACCCGCGCGGTTGAAAACGATCCGGAGAATAATTTGCTTTTGGGGTTTAAAGTGGCTGCGCTGGGTAATTTAGACCGATTGGCTGATGCGCAGCAGGGTTTGGAAGCATTTTTGCAGTTGCGCCCGGATGTAACCTCATTGGCAGATTACGCCCCATTGCTTCCTGATTTTGTGGTGGAGGCCGTGTTGCAGGGCATGCAGAAAGCAGGGCTTAAACAATAAACAGGTGGCAGGTTCCCGCCGGTGAGGGTGGGCCAGCGGGCGTTTGGCACGGTTCTCGCAAGGTCATGGTGTAAGGTGAAGTGATCAAGGCCAGGTCGGGCGCTTGGCACGGCGCGCGCGGTGTCGCAGGATGGAAATGAACGAAAAGCTGATTCAAGAAACCGTACAATTGATCAGGCTGTCAGGTCATGTGATCGAAGGTCAGCTGATGTTTGAACCTTGGTCGGACCGCGCGATGCACTTCATTGATGGCTTGGCGCCGCAAGGATATTCTTTGCACATCAAACTGCCCGAACCTTTAGAACAAGAGCTGATCGATTGGGCGCATAAAGATCGCCATATTTGGGCTTTGGCGCGTGGATATGTGCTGCGGATGGCAGCTGATAGGGTGTCAGTTGGGGCAGCAGCGCATGAATTTTCGCTTTTGTTGATGGGCGGATTTGAAAAGAAATGGCCGCGGGGGAAGAAAGAGAGTTTCTATCGGGATGATTTATTATGCATTTTGATTCAGTATTTAATCACCGCCCATAATATGAAAACGCGGGCCGTTTTTGGCAAAGAGCAAAGCGCTCCCGTGATCGTTTTTGAAGCATTTCAACGGTTGGGGTTTAAAGATCGGCTTAGCGCCAAAGACTACGCAAAAAGGTGGGACATCAATCGCAAGCGATCCAGCTATGCGACGGATTATTTCAAACGTAAGGCGCGTAATTTGGCCGAGTTGCTGCAGGCGAGCGGCTGGGCCTTTCAAGAGACATTGCCCGCCCCCGCCGTGCAGCCTGACCGGCCCGCCCCTGCTGATGAGGCGCGGGGCTCAGGTTGAGTTACCCTTCATTATTCGTGAAACAGGCCACCATCGCATCGGCCATATTCTGCAAAACAGCCTCATAGAGCCTGTGGTCCAAGGGCAGGCCTGCGCCAAGCGGATCCAGCTGTTTCAAGCGCACTGAAGTTCCGTTGATTAAATTGTCTAGAAGCTTCGCGTTATATCCCGGCTCGGCAAACACACAGCTGATTTTTCGATCTTGCATGAGATCCCGAATTGCCAAGATGCGCGCGGCACTCGGCGGCGCGGCGTGCCCATCTGAAATTGCACCTTGCGCGGCAAGCCCAAAGCGCGCTTCAAAATATTGGAAGGCATCATGCACGATTAAGAAGCGTTCCGCGTGATGCGGCGCCAGCTGCTGCGCGATATTTTTGTTTAACAGCTCCAAGCTTGCTTTGGTCTTTGCGGCATTTGCATAATAGGCGCCCGCATTCTCGGGGTCTGTCTGCGATAATATATCCGCAATTTTATAGATCCAATGTATTGCGTTTTCTGGATCCAACCAGAAATGTGGGTCTAACCCAGAGTGGTCGTGGCCTGCATGATCCTGATGATCATTCCCGTCATGCGCTGCGGTGTTTTCGTGCTTTTCTGCATGATTATTCTCTGCATGCCCGTTGACTTTACCGGGGCTGTCATGTTCGTCATGTTCGTCATGTTCGTCATGTTCGTCATGTTCGTCATGTTCGTCATGTTCGTCATGTTCGTCATGTTCGTCATGTTCGTCATGTTCGTCATGTTCGTCATGTTCGTCATGTTCGCCTTGGTTTTCAAACAGGGCCCCTTTGCGAAATGATAATTGAACCACGCCCGCTTGTTCGCCTAAGGCCACCGCGATAGGCGCCTGTGCAAGAGAGGCTTGCGCCTTTTCCAACCAAGGGGTTAACCCTTCACCAATCCAAAAAATAATATCAGCCTGTCCAAGGTCGCGCCTTTGCGAAGGGCGTAGCGCGAAATTATGCGGAGAATCATTGCCACGCAGCAGAAGCTTTGGCGTGCCTACGCCCTGCATCACGCTGCTGACAAGGCTGAAAACTGGTGGGATATCCACGACGATATTTGGCACATCTGCCCGCACTCCGCTAGCGCTGACAAGCAGAGCGGTGGCTAAAATTGGTAATCGGCGCATAGGAGTCTTTCTTTGTAATATTATAACATCGTTCACTCTTTATTTGTTACAGAATAACATATCAAGAGGAATTGGCATTGGAATGCGCAAATTACTTTAGTACACAGGCAGGATGAATTTAGGATTCCACAAACACGATCATGCCGCCTGTATCAGCGAGGGGGTGGCCCGCGCGGATGCGCTTTGCGTTGAAGAGGGCGTTCAATTCACCCCAGTGCGAAAGCGGGTGTTAGAGTTGCTCTTGCAGGCGCATCGGGCGATGGGGGCGTATCAAATACTGGATCAGTTGCGCGAAGATGGCTTTAAGCATCAGCCGCCGGTGGCCTATCGGGCGCTTGATTTTTTGGTGGCGCGCGGCTTTGCGCATAAAATTGAAAAGCTGAACGCCTTTATTGCTTGCGCGCATCTTGGGTTGCACCACTCGCCAGCGTTTTTGATTTGTCGGCGCTGCGCGTCGGTTGCCGAAACGCGCGTGGATGAAACCCGCGGCCCGTTAAGCGATGTGGCGAACTCGGCAGGGTTTGTAATCGAAAAAGCGGTGATCGAAGCCGAAGGAATTTGTCCAAATTGTCTGACTGATCAACCGGAATGAGCTTGATTACGGCAAAAAACCTGAGCGTTGCGTTGAATGGCCGAACGGTTCTGCAAAACGTTGATCTCAGCATTTCATCGGCCGAAATCCTCACTGTTATTGGCCCCAACGGGTCAGGAAAAACCACCTTGCTGCGCAGCCTTATTGGCTCAATAACTCCGCTGAAAGGCGCTTTAACCCGGCAAGCTGGCTTGCGCATTGGCTATGTGCCGCAAAAGCTTCATATCGATGCGACCTTACCGCTGACTGTCAGCCGGTTTATGGCGCTGCCACGCCGGGTGCCGGCCAAAGATCTTGAGGCGGCGGCGGCGCAGGCGGGGCTGGGGCATGTTTCGCAGGCGCAGTTATCACAGCTGTCTGGTGGACAATTTCAGCGCGTTTTATTGGCGCGCGCGCTGTTATGCCGCCCGCAGCTGTTAATTTTGGATGAGCCGACGCAAGGTTTGGATCATTCTGGAGCAGCTGCTTTTTATCGGCAAATAGAAACGGTGCGGCAAAATACTGGCTGCGCAGTGCTGTTGGTGAGCCATGATTTGCACGTTGTGATGGCGGCCTCTGATCGGGTGATTTGTTTGAACGGGCATGTCTGCTGCCAAGGAAGCCCAGAGCAGGTTGCCTCGAGCCCTGAATATCAAACGCTTTTTGGGGCCTCAACAGATGGTGCGATGGCGCTTTACCGCCATGAGCACGACCATGACCATGACCATGACGATCACCACGATCATCACCATAATGATCACCCGCGCGGGCCGGTTGCGACAGTTAAGGGGCCAAAGGTTGCGCCCGATGCCAATGCCAAAGAGCTGGCCTGATGGAGATGTTTGACGCCTTTTTGGTAAGGGCGATCTTGGCGGGTGTGGCATTGTCTTTGGCGGCTGCGCCGCTTGGCTGTTTTGTGGTTTGGCGGCGGATGGCGTATTTCGGCGATGCCACAGCGCATGCCTCAATCTTGGGTGTGGCCCTGTCTTTGGCGTTTGCACTGCCGGTGTTTATTGGCGTTTTGCTGATTGCGCTTGCAATGGCGCTGGCGATTTCTGCGCTGCAGGCCCGCGGTCAAACATTAGATACGTTGCTTGGGGTGATGGCGCATTCAACGTTGGCTTTGGGCTTGGTGACGGTGTCGTTTTTCTCGGATGTGCGGATCGATCTGATGGCCTATCTTTTCGGGGATATTCTATCGGTTGCTTGGTCCGATTTTCTGTGGATCGGCCTTGGTCTTTTCCTCGTGGTCGGGTTGCTTGGGTGGCGCTGGTCGGCCTTGCTGACCTGCACTTTGAACCGCGATTTGGCGCAGGCTGAAGGGATTAACCCCAAGCGTGAGCAATTGGTATTGACCCTGGCCTTGGCCCTTATTGTGGCGTTGGGCATTCAAATTGTCGGAGCCATCCTCATCGCGGCTTTGTTGATTATTCCAGCAGCTGCGGCGCGTAATTTTGCAAATACACCTGAAGCGATGGCCTTGATCGCGGCGGCGTTTGGTGCTTGTGCAACGCTTGGCGGTCTTGCGGCCTCATTGCATTGGGATACACCAACCGGCCCCAGCATTATTTGCTGTGCGGCGGCGTTGTTCTTTACATCAACATTGCTAGGCGCCCTGCGCGGGCGTGGTTTGTCTTAAGTAACGCCGCGCATCGCGCTGTTATTGATCCGCAGGGCTTTCGTTTGTCGTGGCAGGGCCCATCCGGTTGAACACATCCAGATCACGTATGGTGATCGCACCGGATAAGATGATCGATGTAATCACGGCCCAAAGCACCGCGGCGATCGCTGTGGTAATCCAAGCCTTCTTTTTCAAATTGTGATCTTCCGGCGCTCCGGCATGCGTGCCTGGCACGACCGTGCCAACATCGCCCTGCGTTTTGAGGCGAATGGGGATCACAACCAGAAAGGTTAAAAACCACAGAACGGCAAAGAGAACCAGCGCAGAGGTTATAGACATGTTCGGTTTCCTATTCGCTACACTTGTTCAAGTTCAATCAAGGTGCCGTTGAAGTCCTTGGGATGTAAAAACAGCACAGGTTTTCCATGCGCGCCGATTTTTGGCTCGCCTTTGCCCAAAACCCGGCTGCCAGCCTCAATAAGTTGGTCGCGGGCTTTTCTAATATCGTCCACCTCATAACAGATATGGTGGATTCCGCCGCTTGGGTTTTTATCAAGAAAGCTTTGAATAGGGCTGGTTTCCCCCAAAGGATAAAGCAGCTCGATCTTGGTGTTTGGCAGCGTGATGAATACCACGGTGACGCCATGATCAGGCTCATCTTGGGCGGGGCCAACCTCAGCCCCTAGGGTGCTGCGATATTGCTCTGCAGCGCGTTCTAAGTCGGGGACGGCGATGGCCACATGATTGAGGCGTCCGATCATCTGAGCTCTCCTATCGATTGCGCAACCTTATGCGCTGAGAGTGGCGGCGGTGCAAGAGCCGCCCGCGCGTTCTGACTTGAATTAACCGCTTATTAGCCACCCTGAGGCAGGATGGTTTCAGAATCGCAGGAGGCGTGCATGAATTCATTGGATCTGGTAGAACTGACGCCAATGGGGCGCAACACTCGGCCCTTAATCGGAAAAACAGTTCTGATTGTCGAAGATAGCCGTTTTATCTGTGAAGCGGCGCGTTTGATGTGTTTGCACAGCGGTGCGCGATTGCGCCGCGCGGATAGTTTGGCGGCGGCGCGCCGGCATTTGAACGTTTACTTCCCCACAATCGTCATTATCGACGTTGGTTTGCCGGATGGATCCGGCCTTCAGTTGATATCAGAATTGGCGGGCGCATCTCCGCGCATTGGTGTGATTTTGGGCACCAGCGGGGATGATCTGATGCATCATCAAAGCTTGCAAGCGGGCGCGGATGGATTTCTTGCAAAACCTTTTGAAAACCTCTCTTGCTTTCAATCAACGATTTTGCAGCTTTTGCCCATCGAGCAGAAACCCAAAGGCCCGATTGTTCTGCAAGATGCGCCGGTCACGCCTGATTTGATTACCTTTCGCGATGATTTAGTGCAGGCACTGATCAGTTTGAAAGATTACCCTTCTACCAAGGAAGAAGGCTTTATCCGCAGTTTTTTAGCAGGGGTGTGCGCGGCCAGCGGCGATGATTTTATGCGAGAGGCCATAAAAACCGGCGATATTGATCAGCTCTGCGCAAAAATTGAACACCGCATTGGCCAGATCGCAATTCTATAAACCACGATTGTTAACATCGTGCGCTGCATATTGATGGCGCTTCTGCCGCTTTAGTCTTGCGGGATGACTCGCAGGTTCAACTCCATCAATTGATCTGCCATCGGCTGACTTGGCGCGTCCATCATAAGGTCTTCGGCGCGTTGGTTCATGGGGAACATGATCACTTCGCGGATATTTGCCTCATCGGCCAGCAGCATCACGATACGGTCAATCCCGGCGGCGCATCCACCATGCGGCGGTGCGCCAAATTGGAACGCGTTGACCATGCCGCCAAATCTTTTGCGCACTTCGCTTTCATCATAGCCGGCGATTTCAAAGGCTTTGAACATGATTTCGGGTTTGTGGTTTCGGATCGCGCCAGAAACCAATTCATACCCGTTGCAAGACAGATCATATTGGTAGCCCAAAACCGCAAGAGGATCACCTTCAAGCGCCTCCATACCGCCTTGCGGCATCGAAAATGGATTATGTTCAAAATCGATTTTACCGGTTTCCGCATCCTGTTCGTAAATCGGAAAATCAACAATCCAAGCAAAGGCGAAGCGATTTTTGTCGGTTAGATTAAGCTCTTCGCCAATTACGTTGCGGGCGCGGCCGGCAACCGCCTCAAAGGCTTTTGGTTTTCCGCCCAAGAAAAACGCAGCATCCCCCACATCCAGGCCAAGCTGCTGCCGGATCGCTTCTGTGCGCTCTGGCCCGATATTTTTGGCCAAAGGCCCCGCCGCTTCCATGCCGTTTTCGCCGCTGCGCCAGAAAATATAGCCCATGCCAGGCAAGCCTTCTTTTTGCGCAAACGCATTCATTCGATCACAAAACTTGCGGCTGCCGCCCCCGGGTGCGGGGATGGCGCGAATTTCAGTGCCCTCTTGTTCCAATAATTTTGCAAAAATTGCAAAGCCCGACCCGCGGAAATGATCAGAAACGCGCTGCATTTTGATCGGGTTGCGCAGATCTGGCTTATCCGAGCCATACCAAAGCGCTGCATCGCGATAAGAGATTTGAGGCCAATCGGCATCGACCGTGCGCCCGCCGCCAAAATCTTCAAAAACCGAACGTAAAACAGGTTGAATCGTGTCAAACACATCCTGTTGCGTGACAAATGACATCTCAAGATCAAGTTGATAAAAATCAGTTGGAGAGCGATCCGCCCGCGGATCTTCATCGCGAAAGCAGGGGGCAATTTGAAAATATTTGTCAAAGCCCGAGACCATGATCAGTTGTTTGAACTGTTGGGGCGCCTGCGGCAATGCATAGAACTTGCCCGGGTGCAGTCGGCTTGGCACCAGAAAATCGCGCGCGCCTTCCGGGCTTGAGGCTGTGATGATCGGGGTTTGATATTCGCGGAAATTACGGTCCCACATTTTGCGTCGGATACTGGCCACCACGTCTGAGCGCAGCTTCATATTGTCTTGCAACTTTTGACGGCGCAGATCCAAATAGCGGTAGCGCAGGCGCGTTTCTTCAGGATAATCTTGCTCGCCAAAGACCATCAGCGGCAGCTCTTCAGCTTGCCCCAAAACTTCCAGATCGCGAATAAATACCTCAACCTCACCCGTGGGAATTTTGGCGTTGATCAGACTTTCATCGCGCAGCATGACATTGCCATCAATGCGAATACACCATTCGCTGCGCAGCTTTTCAATTTCTGCAAACACGGGGCTGTCCGGGTCTGCCATCACCTGCGTGATGCCATAATGATCGCGCAGATCGATAAACAGCAACCCACCATGATCACGCACGCGGTGCACCCAGCCTGAAAGACGCACGGTCTCTCCGACATTTGATTTATTCAGGTCGGCGCATGTATGGCTGCGATAGACGTGCATGGCTTTGGCCTTTCCAAGCAAAGATCAATTCTTGTGCCGATACACAGGGTTGTGGGGCTGATGTCAAGTCATCCCAGAAGCAGTTTGCCTTTGATTTCGCCTCTAAGCGCGTTGCCAAGCCAAAACGACTGGCAATTTTCCAAATCTTTAGCGGTGATTATTTTTGCCCGCACTTGACGTTTTGCCAGTTTGCGGGCTCGTAACACGCCGGGCAAGCACCCGCTGCTGATTGGGGGCGTCACCCATTCTCCGGTTTTAAGCTGCAGAAAAACATTGGTGATCGTGCCCTCACAGAGATGATTTTTTTCGTTGAAAAAGATCATCTCATCGATATGGGGTGGCAGCGCAGCGCGAGCGTCATCATAGATCTGGCGTTGGGTGGTTTTATGGCGCAGCCAGGGATCATAGGAAGTTAACCGCTGCGCGCTGATGGCAACCTGCCATTCGGGCTGCGTGGGGGCAAGCGGCGCCTGGGTTATTTCAACGGCTCCGGCTTGGTCAATGGTAAGCCTGCATCGCAAGACTTTGGTGGTTTTGATTGTTTGAAGTTTTTCGGTGATGAAGCCGCGCTGAAAAACAAACCCCAATTTTTGCGCGCTTAGGCACATGCGGTCTAAATGCCGTTTTATATCCACCGCCCCGCGCTGCGGATCAATCCGCAGGGTTTCAATCAATCGGCAGTTTTTTGGAATGTGGTTGCGAAGCGGGCTTTCCACAGAGCTTCCTCATATTCTGAGGCGGCATCGCTGTCATAGACCACGCCGCCGCCAACGTTTAATTGAACGCTTTGGTTATCGATCATCAGGCTGCGGATCGCAACGTTGAACTCAGAGCTGCCATCCGGTGCGGCCCAGCCGATCGTGCCACAATAAATTTCACGCGGCTCGGGCTCCAAATCCCGCAAAATTTGCATCGCTCGCAATTTCGGCGCACCGGTGATAGAGCCACACGGAAACAACGCCTTGAAAATATCAGACAGTGTTTGGTCTTTGCGCAATTGACCCAAAACTTGCGAGGTCATCTGATGAACGGTGGCATAGGTTTCCACGCGATAAAGCGAAGGCACTTTCACCGATCCTGCCTCGCAAATGCGCGAAATATCATTGCGCAGAAGGTCTACAATCATCAGGTTTTCTGCGCGATTTTTCGGGTCAGATTGCAGATAGTTTAGCCGTTTCTGGTCTTCAGGTTTCGTGATGCCGCGCGGCTGTGTGCCTTTCATCGGGCGGGTTTCGATCTGCCCTGACGCGTCTGTGCGAAAAAATAATTCTGGAGACCGCGATATGATCGCCCGGCCATCCTCTTGTTCGACCAAGGCGCCGTGTTTTACCGCTTGGTAAGCGCTGAGATCGTCAAACAAACGCGCAACCGATCCTTGGAATTCCGCTGTTAGCCCGAAGGTAAGATTGGCCTGATAAATATCCCCCGCAGCGATATAATGTTGGATGGTGGAAAAGGCCTTTTCATACTCGTCAAACTGCCATTGCGGGGTAAAGGCGCCAAGCTGCGCGGCCCGGTGGGCTGTGGTTGAGACGGGTCGCCGCGCTGTTGGGCCTTTGTAAACGCCAAAACACAGCAAAGGCCATTGCCGCTTTTCCGGCATTGCCGCGTTGAGGCGCGGCTCGAGCGCATAGCCCATTTCATAGCTGGCGTAGCCCGCGATCCAGTGCCCTTGTGAAAGCGCCGCATCCAAAGCTGCCAGCGCGTTTGGCAGCGCTGAGGGGGAGGCAGCGCAAATCACCCTGATCGGGTGGTCAAAACTGCGCGGTTGTTGCGCATCGCCTGTGTCAAACCGAATCTTCATGTCACGTCCGCTGCTATTCTTACGTTCCTCATAGGACCAGTTTACCGAAGAAGACAGACACTTTTACTGCAAATAATGGTATTTTTGCCTAGGCACTTGCACCTTGCAGCGTGATCTCTATAACCCACAACAATTTGCCGCGTCTTGCTTGGCAGCGCTCGGCTGTTTCGCCGCTTTATCAAAGGTTTTATAATGCCCAAAAGAACCGATATTTCATCGATCATGATCATCGGAGCCGGTCCTATTGTTATCGGACAAGCTTGTGAATTTGACTATTCAGGGGCGCAGGCCTGTAAAGCGTTGCGAGAAGAAGGGTATCGGGTGATTTTGGTCAATTCCAATCCGGCCACGATTATGACGGATCCGGGCTTGGCGGATGCCACATATATCGAACCGATCACCCCAGATGTGGTTGCTAAGATAATCGAAAAAGAACGCCCCGACGCGTTATTGCCCACGATGGGTGGGCAAACTGCGTTGAACACATCTTTGGCGCTAGAGGAAATGGGCGTTTTAGACAAATTCAACGTTGAAATGATCGGCGCGAAGCGTGATGCGATTGAAATGGCTGAAGATCGTAAATTATTTCGCGAAGCGATGGATCGGTTGGGGATCGAAAACCCCAAAGCCACGATTATTACCGCGCCGAAAGATGCCGAAGGTAAAACCGATTTGAACGCCGGCGTTCGCATGGCCAATGAGGCCTTGGATGAAATTGGATTGCCCGCGATCATTCGCCCAGCCTTTACGTTGGGCGGAACAGGCGGCGGCGTGGCCTATAACCGCGATGATTTTGAATATTATTGCCGCACGGGCATGGATGCTTCGCCGGTGAACCAGATTTTGGTGGATGAATCGCTTCTGGGTTGGAAAGAATATGAAATGGAAGTGGTTCGCGACACAGCGGATAACGCCATTATCGTTTGTTCGATTGAAAATGTGGATCCGATGGGCGTGCATACGGGCGATTCGATCACCGTAGCGCCAGCGCTGACGTTGACGGATAAAGAATATCAAATCATGCGGAACCATTCGATCGCCGTGTTACGCGAAATTGGGGTGGAGACTGGCGGCTCGAACGTGCAATGGGCGATCAATCCCGAAGATGGCCGCATGGTGGTGATTGAAATGAACCCGCGCGTGTCTCGCTCGTCTGCGCTGGCCTCTAAAGCAACCGGGTTTCCGATTGCAAAAATTGCCGCCAAACTGGCGATTGGCTATACGCTTGACGAGCTGGACAATGATATCACCCGCGTAACGCCTGCAAGCTTTGAGCCGACAATCGATTACGTTGTAACCAAAATTCCACGTTTTGCCTTTGAGAAATTTCCCGGTTCGCAGCCTGCGCTGACCACAGCGATGAAATCTGTCGGAGAAGCGATGGCAATCGGCCGCACGATTCATGAATCGTTGCAAAAAGCGTTGGCATCTATGGAAACCGGTCTCACCGGTTTTGATGAGGTTGAGATCGAAGGGGCACCCGAAAAAGCTGCGGTTGTGCGCGCGATCAGTTTGCAAACGCCGGATCGGATGCGCACGATTGCGCAAGCGATGCGCCATGGGTTGAGCGATGATGAAATTTTTGCCGTCACCAAATTTGACCCTTGGTTTCTGGCGCGGATCCGCGAAATCGTTGATATGGAAGAGGCCGTGAAGACAAATGGGCTTCCGCAAGATACAGAGGCTCTGCGCGAGTTGAAAATGTTCGGCTTTACCGATGCCCGTCTTGCCCATTTGACGGGGAAGAGCGAAACCGCAATACGCCAGCTGCGCCATGCGAAGGGGGTGACGGCCGTGTTCAAGCGGATTGATACCTGCGCGGCTGAATTTGAAGCCCAAACTCCTTATATGTATTCCACCTATGAAGCCCCGATGATGGGCGATGTGGAATGTGAAGCGCGCCCGACCGAGGCTTCAAAAGTTGTAATCTTGGGCGGTGGCCCAAACCGTATTGGGCAGGGAATCGAATTTGATTACTGCTGTTGTCATGCTTGCTTTGCACTGACCGATGCGGGCTATGAAACCATCATGGTGAATTGTAATCCTGAAACGGTTTCTACTGATTATGATACCTCAGACCGGCTATATTTTGAGCCGCTTACATTCGAACATGTGATGGAAATTCTGCGTGTTGAACAAGAAATGGGCACTTTGCACGGGGTGATCGTGCAGTTTGGCGGGCAAACCCCTTTGAAATTGGCCAAAGCGCTGGACGCTGAAGGAATTCCGATTTTGGGCACCACGCCGGATGCGATTGATTTGGCCGAAGATCGCGAGCGGTTTCAAAAACTGGTGCAAGATCTGGGACTAAAGCAACCCAAGAACGGCATTGCCAGCACGAATGAACAGGCGATTGAAATTGCCCAAGGGCTAGGGTTTCCTTTGGTGATCCGTCCGTCTTACGTGCTGGGCGGCCGGGCGATGGAAATCGTGCGCGATATGGGACAATTGGAACGCTATATCAAAGAGGCGGTTGTGGTCTCTGGCGATAGCCCTGTCTTGCTTGACAGCTATTTGGCGGGTGCTGTTGAATGTGATGTAGACGCGCTTTGTGACGGCACTACCGTGCATGTGGCGGGCATTATGCAGCATATCGAAGAAGCCGGCGTGCATTCAGGCGATAGCGCCTGTTCTTTGCCGCCCTATTCTCTTTCTTCTGACATTATTGAGGAATTGAAAAAGCAAACCCAGGCCTTGGCCCTGGCGCTGGGTGTTGTGGGGCTGATGAACATACAATTCGCGGTAAAAGATGGCGAGATTTATTTGATTGAAGTTAACCCGCGCGCCAGCCGCACTGTGCCATTTGTGGCCAAAGCCACCGATAGCGCCATTGCCTCAATTGCGGCGCGTCTGATGGCGGGAGAGCCGATGGAAAACTTTCCACTGCGCGCGCCTTATGGCGAAGCTTCTTATGAACAATCGGTGCCGATCGCAGATCCAATGACCTTGGCCGATCCCGATATGCCTTGGTATAGCGTCAAAGAAGCGGTGATGCCGTTTGCGCGCTTCCCCGGTGTAGATACAATTTTGGGGCCCGAAATGCGCTCGACCGGTGAGGTGATGGGTTGGGATCAAAGTTTTGCGCGTGCATTTTTAAAGGCACAGATGGGCGCTGGTATGGATTTACCACGGCCCAAGTCAGGGCAAGACACGCGCGTGTTTATGTCGATCAAAGATGCTGATAAAACCGAACAGATGGTGGAAACAGCGCAGATCTTGGTTGGGCTTGGGTTCGCTTTGGTCGCCACGCGGGGCACCGCGGCCTTCCTATCGGAGCATAAGATCAACTGCGATGTTGTGAACAAGATGTATGAGGGACGCCCGAATATCGTTGACATGCTGAAAAACGAAGAGATTTCTTTGGTGATGAACACAACCGAAGGGGCGCAAGCTGTGGAGGATAGTCGTGATATCCGTGCGGTCGCGCTTTTCGATAAGATCCCCTATTACACCACGGCTGCGGCCTCTTATGCGGCGGCTCTGGCGATGCAAGCGCGCGAGGAAGGTGCATTAAACGTCAAATCTTTGCAAGGCTAGGGCGGCTGCAATTTTCGCAGGGCGCAGGTTTGCGCGGTTAGATCGGCTTTGGGGGCAGCCTGCGCCTTACTCTCGGCTTGGATTAGCCGTCAGGCTGGGTATCAAGCATCGATTTACGCTGTGAAAAACGGTGATGCCAGGCGCTTAATTGGTCGCGCCCATCGCGCCAAGCCCGCGCCTGATGGCGGAAATCAAGATAGCCTAAGCTGCAGGCCAACGCCAATTGCCCCATATTCAGCGGCCCATCTAGCGCAGAGAAATCCCCGGCATTTAATGCATCAAGGGCTTGCTCAACTTTTGCCCATTGGGCTTCGATCCAGCTATGCGATTGCTCATGCGCGGCGCGCAGGCGCAGTTCATAGACCATCGAAACGGCCGATTCTGCTATGCCATCAGCTAAGGCCTCTAGGGTCAGCACATCCCACAACGTTTCTTTGGGATATAAATTGCTGCCTGCAAAATCATCTAAGTAGCGGCAAATCACCCGGCTATCGAACAATGCCCCGCTATCTTCGGTGATCAAAGTGGGCAGTTTGGCGAGCGGGTTTGCTGCTTTCAAATCTGCGGCGCTGTTAAAGGCCGTGGTTTGCACGGTTTTTAAAGCGATTTTCTCTGTCAGTCCGGCTTCATGGATCAATACATAGACTTTGCGGGCAAAGGGCGAGGCGGCCGAGAAAATCAATTGCATTGTAAATTTGCCTTTACGAGATCAGATGAGTG
>Ga0228630_1000257_pt1 | contig 23098 bp, 18 predicted proteins | sample 37DmetaG_FD_183038 | JGI IMG/M metagenome (GOLD analysis project Ga0228630, IMG submission 183038) | Seawater microbial communities from Monterey Bay, California, United States - 37D | ecosystem: Environmental > Aquatic > Marine > Coastal | place: USA: California | collected 2016-10-25 | reverse complement strand
TTGGATTGCAAAGAAGAAGTACTCCTCATTTGATAGAGGCTAAAAATAATATTGTAGACGCGGGCTTACTTGGAGAAATTGCTCATGTGGAGATGAATTGTTATTACAAAATGCGATCCACAGCAAATCCTCCTTTACAAGAAGTACCAGATTATTTTGATTATGAGTTATGGACGGGCCCAGCTCCTTTGCGACCTTATGATGGCTTACCGCATAGAGGATGGTGGCGTGCATTTATGGAATACGGAAACGGTATCATAGGGGATATGTGTGTGCACATGTTTGATACTACACGCTGGATATTGGATTTAAATTGGCCAAAGCGCATTTCTTCCCAAGGCGGTATTTATGTTCAAAATTCTGGAAAATCAAATATTGCAGATACTCAAACTGCGGTATTTGAATACGAAAACCTCAATTGTATTTGGCAGCATCGAACCTGGGGAACTCCAGTAGATAAAGATTATCCATGGGCATTTAAAATTTTTGGTGAACACGGAACACTAGCTGGAAGCCCCATGCAATACGATTTTACACCAAACGGTAAAGGCATAAAAATCCACAAAAATTGTCTTTACGAGCGTGAAAAATATCCAGAAGATTTAACTGAAAAAGACATTGAGTTGCACGCTGCTCCTGCAACGAGGCTTCATATGCTAGACTTTTTAAAGGCCGTAGAAGAAAACACAATCCCTACAGCCAATGTTCTTGAAGGTCATCGTTCCACTGCCAGTTGTATTTTAGCAAATATCGCCATGAAATTAGAACGCCCTTTAGAATACGATCCTGAACTGCGAATAGTTAAAAACGATAGTGAAGCAACTCGACTGCTTCAGAGACCCTACAGATCAGGATGGAAACATCCGTTTCCAGAAGATTTTAGTTGAGAGAAATGGACTTTAAAAATTTTAGACTTTCGGGAACTTGCTGTTCCACTCTTGACGATTCATCCTCAATGAACATATAACGCACTCCTAGCTCGTGAGCTTTTTTTACGACCCCCTCAATATCAATTTGGCCATGACCTAAAACCACGTTGGTTTCTACATCTTCACCACCCGTATTATTACCTTTCACTCCCTTTTCCATATCCTTCAAATGTAGCATTACCACAAAGTCTGGGTATTTTTCCAGTAGTGTAATAGGGTCTTCGCCACCATGGGTAATCCAAAACACGTCCATTTCAAGGGAAAAGTTTTTAGCATTTTGTGCCATATAGTCAAATAGAGTTCCGTATTCGTATGGTCTAAATTCATAACCATGCGCATGATATGCCAATGTAATGCCTTCTTTTTTTAGTACAGCACCCGCTTCATTAAATACTTTAACAGCGGCTTTTGTGTTTTCAATGTCAAAGCGATTACCATCGTGTGGAATCCATGCGCACATCACAAAACGTGCGCCGTAGCGAATAGCTTTTTCTGCAACGGCTTCTGGATTTTTTCTAAGTTCGTCATAATCTGCACCAATACTTACAGGGTTTAACTCATACTTTTCTAATAAACTCCTAAACTCAGTTTCCTCCATTCCATAAGTATCTCCACCTTCAATGGCTTGTATACCCCAATCAGCAATTGTTTTGAGGGATTTTTCAATATCATTTTTAAACTGATTCCTTAAGCTATAAAGCTGTAAACCAAACTCTTGAGCAAATAAAGCACTTTGAAAAAGTGAAAGTGATAAAAGGATCAAGAGGTAGATTTTAAGTTTCATTTAATTTAAATTTGAGTCATAATATTGATATACTTTTTTGTTTTTGTACTTTTAGAATGCTAAAAAAATTGTTTGAAAAATTATTTAATCAGTATTAAAAGTATTCTAAATTACACAAAATTTAGTTTATTTCTTTTTCTTTTTGCCTGTATAGATCCTGTTGTTCCTAAGTTCAATTTTCAAGAGAACTTGATAATCATAAACGGACTTGCATCCACCGTTCCTGGCACCACTAATGTTACAGTTAAAGAGACCTTTATCGAATTTGGTGTGTACACCTCTAAGTCGGTTGCTGGCTGTTCAATCGATTTAATAAACTCTGATACTCAGGAACGCTTTCCGTTTTACGAAAATGGTGATGTCTATCTTATTTCAGATGATTTTAAGACAACACCAGGCTCGAGGTGGGAGGTTGAAGTTACACTTCCTAATGGAGATATTTATATATCAACCTCAGAGAAAACTCCTGACTTGGTACCCATACAGGAAATTTATTCTGAATTTAACCCTGAGATGACTTATGATGAGAGTTATGATGGATACATCCCTGGCGATGAAATTAAAATTGATTTTCAAGATCCCTCTGATCAAAAAAACTACTTTTTATACCAATACAGAGCCTACCAGGAGGAATTGTATTGCAAGATTTGCCTCAATGGTATCTTGAGAGACGGGGAATGTCTCTCTCAAGTCAACAATCCATTGCTTACCAAGGAATATTATACCTACATCTGTGACCAGCGATGCTGGAAGATTAGCTACAATGATGAAATTATTGTTTTTGACGATGAGTTTACAAACGGGAAACAAGTCTCTAAGCTTTTAGTAGCCAAAGTTCCTTATCAAACAAAGCAAGATATTTTAGTCGATGTGATCAAATTAAATATTTCAGAAGAATCTTATAATTATTATAAAGCAATAAAGGATTTAGTGGATAACAATAGTGGGCTGAATGCCCCTTTGCCAACGGCACTTATTGGTAATTTTTATGGAATTTCAAAGCCTGAAAGCACTGTCCTTGGTAGGTTTACCGCGGGTTCATCATCACTAAAATCGATATTTATCCAAAGAATAGATCGATCAGCTAGAACCCTTGGAAATATTAAACTTCCTGAGCCTGAAGCCTTTGGAGATCCTATCCCAAATCCACTTACCTATGAAACTCCATGTTTGGAATCACCCTACAGAACTTCTGATTTAGAGTCTGAAAAAAGGAGTTATTTTGGAGAGATTGTTGATCTAGATATAGACCTTGATAATGATCGTGTACCAGATAGTAATGATAATTGTATCACATTTCCAAATCCTGAGCAAGCAGATTTAGATAAAGATGGTATTGGTGATCTCTGTGACAACGATGCTGATGGAGATGGGTATATTTTATTTTATGAAAACAGTTGCAATTCAAGTGATTCAGATGCAACGAGTTTACCTTTAGATAACGATTTGGATTTAATTCCAGACTGTGTTGATGAAGACGATGACAACGATGGATATTCAGATGAATTTGAAGAAGCAGCAGAGACGGATCAATTCGATCCAAATAGCGTGCCCATTGATACCGACCAAGATGGTTTACCAGACGTTATTGAGTCAAGAAGACGCACAGATCCGAACAACCCGGATACTGATGGTGATGGGGTGAGAGACGGAGATGATGACTACCCAAGAGATCCTAACCGAAGCTAAAATTGAAAAAACAACACAACATAATTGCACTAATGATCGGACTATTCATCTTAGTTTCGACTTCCATTTTATCAGCTCAGGAATACGCACTTACGATTATTGTAAATGACGAAGAAAGTAAAAACCCTTTGGAAGGTGTTACCGTATTAATTACTCCTTGTGAGTGCGGTGGGATATCCAATGCCAGTGGTATTTTTAGTAAAAGGTTACAAAAAGGAGTATATAATTTGACTATCGAGTATCTGGGTTACGGTACACAAACACTCGAGGTAGATTTAAATAAAAATCAAACATTATCAGCTCAAATGCCTGTTGAGGAAGAGCAACTCTCCGAAGTAGTGTTATTAGCTCAGAAGCGAAATCAAAATGTCGAAAGTCCTCAAATGGGTGTTTTAGAACTAAATATTCGCGATTTGATTAAAGTACCGACTGCTCTGGGAGAGTTTGATGTTTTAAAAAGTATTACACTTATGGCTGGAGTAAATAGTTCTGGCGACATAAGTAATGGTGTTTCAATTAGGGGAGGATCATTGGATCAGAACTTAATGTTGTATGATGGTGCCCCTGTATTTAATCCTACCCACCTTTTTGGACTTTTTTCTGTATTTACTCCCGATGTTATTTCGGGTGTTGATATTTATAGAGCTAATGTTCCCGCTAAATATGGAGGTAGAATAGCTTCAGTGTTGGAGGTTAAGGTTAAAAATCCATACGTAGACCAATTAAAGATAGAAGGTGGAATTGGATTGATATCCAATCGCTTGACCCTTACAATGCCTTTAGTCAAAGACAAATTGATGTTAATTGCAGGAGGCAGAACTGGCTTTAGTGATATTTTGTTCCCTTTATTAGTCCCAAGGCTCAAGAATACTCGTGCAAATTTTTTTGATAGCACTGTTAAGTTACTTTATCTGCTGAATTCAAATAATCAGATTACTTATACGAACTTTATTTCAAATGATTTTTATCAGTTGGATTTGATTTCCTCAGTAGAAAATATAGTATCCTCATCAAATCAATACGACTTTAAAACACGAAATCACACACTTAAATGGTTACATACCTTTGAGAACAATACCAACTTGATCAATCGTTTGATTCACAGTACGTACACTCCACAAAACCTTTTTCCTGAAGTTGATTCAGAAAATGTCATTCGTTTTGAATCGCAAATCCAATACAACAGCATTCAATCAGAATATTCTAATACCAAAAGAGTGGATTTAAGTTATTATGCTGGTTTAGAAGTCAAACGTTATCAAATAAATCCAGGTACTCTAGATCCAGGTAATGGAAATACCATAAATCCAGTCGCGTTAAACAAAGAGTTAGGATTTGAGTCTTCAGCTTACTTCAGTCTAGATTGGAAACCGCTCCCTAAAATGGCTTTGTCTGCCGGTTTAAGATTGACACAGTTTTCATTATTAGGACCCTTTGATGAAGCTCAATACACTCCTGAGGGTTTGTTTGATGGTATTACAAGCTTCAGCAGTCAAGAATTGGTTAAAAACTATTTTAACCCAGAACCACGCCTAGGGCTTAATTATAAATTGTCAGAGGATACTTCAATTAAAATGAGCTACGCTCGTATTTTTCAATACATCCAAAACATCTACAATACCAATACCCCTTTACCAACTTCCAGATGGAAAATCTCTGATCGATACATTAATCCTCAAAAAAATAATACTTATGGTTTGGGGCTTTACAAGAATTTTTTAGACTCGAAATATGAATTTTCTGCCGAGGGTTATTATCGTAAAACAGAGAATAACTTGACTTATCGTCCTGGTGCAGATTTCTTTCTCTCAAGATTTATTGAAAACGAAATTACTCAGGCTGAAGGAAAATCCTATGGCGTTGAATTAAGTTTGCGAAAAACATTGGGTAAAATTAATGGGGTCATGAATTATACTTGGTCTAGGAGTCTCCTTAAAACCGATGAAGTGAGACCTATTAATCGTATTAATAACAACGAATGGTATGCTTCAGACTTTGATCGTCCACATACGGTTAACGCCACAATTAATTTTGAGGGAGACCAATACAATAGCTTTAGTTTTAATTTTGTTGGACAAACAGGTCGACCTTTTACTATTGCCAATGGAATATTTGAAGAACAAAATGTTGTTATTCCAATTTACCTTTATCGAAATAATTCTAGACTGCCTACTTATCACCGTTTAGATTTTTCATGGAAAATTGCTTACAGTAAAGATCCAAAAAGACGCTTTAAAGGGGATTGGATATTTACCGTTTATAATCTGTACAGTAGAAAGAACCCTTACAATATTTATTACACCCAAAGAAATGGGGGAGAGGATGGTAATGTCTTTTTAGGAAGCCCTTTAGGCGCTTACGAATTGTCTATTCTTCGTGGGGCTTTGGTTTCACTTTCCTACAATTTTAAATTTCAATAAGGGCTCCCAATTCTCTAAAAAGTGTAATTTTATTGCTCATGGATTCAAAGGTAATTTGCTGCTTTGGAGAAATTTTATGGGACCTTTTTCCTGATGGTAAAAAATTAGGGGGGGCACCTTTCAATGTCGCTAGTTCATTAAAAGATTTGGGAGCGGAAGTTTATTTTTTAAGTAGTATTGGTGAAGATACACTTGGAGATGAAATTCTCTTTCATTTGCGGACAAAGAGTATTTCAGATGACTATGTTCAGATCGATACTTTACACCCTACAGGTAAAGTTTTGGTAAGCTTAGATGAAAATGGTTCAGCTCAATATGAGATAGAAAATGAAGCCGCTTGGGATTTTATTAAGACTACTCCTGCTGCTCTAAAACTGGTAGGTGAATCAGATGCATTCGTATTTGGCAGCCTCATTGCAAGAGGCTTCTCTTACAAGGCTTTAAATGAATTCCTGAAAGTTTCAAACTACAATGTCTTTGATTTGAACTTAAGGCCGCCTTTTTACAATGATAGGCTTTTGATTGATTTGATAACCCAAGCACAAATGTTAAAATTCAACGACGAGGAATTGTATTTAGTCGCCAAAATACTCGACTCACCTTTTCACTCTATGGATCAACATATTGAGTTTATTGCTGATGCTACTGGCGCAAGTTGTATTTGCGTTACCAAAGGAATGTTTGGTGCCGTTCTATATCAAAATGGAGAGTGGTTTTACAACAGCGGTTATAAAATAAAAGTTAAAGATACTGTGGGTGCTGGTGATTCTTTTCTGGCAACTTTAATTTATGGTATTGTAAATAACAATGAACTTCAAACTACACTGAATCGTGCCTGTGCAATGGGAGCATTAGTTGCTGCTAGTCCAGGTGCAAATCCAAACATCTCAGAAAGCGAATTAAACCGTTTTATGAGACTAATTTAACAACACCTAATGAGACTTCAAATTACTAGTTTACTCATTCTAGTTGGCCTAACAACAAGTACTTTAGCTCAACCTTTAAGTGGTAAAGAGCTTTTGGAAAAATCCATAGAATACCACGATCCAAATTCCAAATGGAGCAAGTTTAATGGATCTTTTAATGTCAGCATGCAAAGCCCAAGTCGGCCGTTGCGAAAGAGTAATATAGTTATTGATCTGATGCGTTCTTTTTTTGAGTTGAGCGTTCAAATTGGTGAAAATCAATGGAAGGCGTCACTATTAGACGAAGATTGTGATTTGCTTTTTAACGGCTCTAGAAAGATTAGTCCTGAGATTGAAAAAGAATTTAGATTGAATTGTAAGCGTGCAAAAATGTATCGGGATTACTACACCTACCTTTACGGCTTGCCAATGAAATTAAAAGACCCTGGAACGTATATTGATCCAGTAATTAGTCAAAAATCAATAGAAGGGATTTCTTATTGGGTATTAAAGGTCGAATATGATCCAAATGTAGGTTCAGATACATGGTATTTTTATTTTGACACTAAAAGCTTTGGGCTTAAGCGTTATCAATTTTTCCACGACGAGTCCAAAAATGATGGAGAATATATTATTTTGGATGATGAAATTGAAATTGAAGGCATTCTTATGCCAAAGAACAGAAGTTGGTATTACAACTCTGACAATACATTTTTAGGAACAGACATACTATCGAAATAATATTTCAGAATTATGAAAAAACAAATGAATAAATACGCTTTAGTGCTTTTGACTGCCTTTTTTGGTTTAGGGTTGACAAATGCTCAAACTCAAGAAGAAATCATTGGGAAATGGGATTTAGAGGTTATAAAAGACGGTAAGGTTTATCCTTCCTGGCTTGAAGTTAAATTATCAGGAGTAAAAACACTAGTAGGTTATTTTGTTGCTGAAAGTGGAAGTGCTCGTCCTATATCTGAAGTTTTTTACCGAAATGGTACACTAGATTTTAGCATTCCACCTCAATGGGATGGAGCAAACTATATGCATGTTTCTGGAAAAGTTTCCAACGATAAGCTTAGTGGAACCATTCTAAATAATATGGGTGAAGCTTTGTCATTTACTGGAGATAGAGCTCCCAAATTGATTCGAACCGGAGAAGTTCAATGGAGTAAGCTTCGTTCTTTATTTGATGGTAAATCTCTAGATCAATGGAAAGGTATTGATGAAATAAGAGAAAACCAATGGAAAGTGGAAAATGGATTACTAATCAACCCTAAATCAGGAGTAAATCTGATTTCAGAAGAGCAATTTAATGATTTTAAGCTTCATATTGAGGTACGATATCCAGCGAATAGTAATTCTGGTATTTATTTAAGAGGTCGTTATGAAGTCCAAGTTGAAGACAGTTATGGTAAAGATCCTAGTTCGATTTTATTCGGAGGGATATATGGTTTCTTAACTCCCAATCAAATGGCAGCCAAACCTGCAGGAAATTGGCAAGTGTTTGATATCACTCTAGTAGGAAGAAGAGTTACCATTGTAGCCAACGGTCAGACTGTCATTCACGACCAAATTATTCCAGGTATTACAGGTGGAGCGATTGACAGTAATGAAGGAGCATCAGGCCCTATAATGTTACAAGGCGATCACGGTTTAGTGGCTTTTCGAAATATCAGTATACAAACTCCAGAGTAATAATAGACTGTAAATTAATTAGTTTTTTTAAACCCGTACAGTAGTTGTTTTAAAAAACTATTGGGGAGTTTTTCATCACCTGGGAATCCTATTTTGATACTGCCATCACTATCCGGCACGTGGTGTGTGTTAAAGAGATAGTCCCAAAGACTTAGGCTTATTCCAAAGTTAACTCCAAATTTTCCTTTAGGGAGCGCATAGGCATGGTGATGGAGGTGCATAATTGGATTATTGAGTAAATACTTTAGCGGCCCCCATGAGAACTTGATATTTGCGTGGTTTAAGTGTCCAATAGCAACGGCAATAAAATGGACTATATAGGCTTGTTCAGGCTCAAAGCCCCCAAGTAGCATTACCCCAAAAGTTTTTAAAGGTTTGTAAAGTATGTTTTCCATCCAATGATAGCGAAGATGTGCAGCAAACCCCATTTCCTTAACACTATGGTGGATTTTGTGAAATTGCCAAAAAAGTGGGATTTTATGCAGGAGAATATGAGTAACCCATTGAACAAAATCCAAAATCACAAAAAATACCAATAATTGAATTGCTAAAGGGAAGTCCAGTATATTAACAAAGGCAAAACTTTTTGGATTGAGTCCAACGGAATAAAATAAATGCTCAAGTAAATCATAGATTCCGCTTATTGCTATGGAGAATAGGAAAAAATTGAAAAACATATAAAATCCATCGAGCCAAAAATCTTTTCTGAAAAATTTTTGCTCTTTTCTCCAAGGGAATAAAACCTCTAAACTCCAAATAACAAGGGAAATGATAATCAAACCCCAGAAGTAATTAGTATACCATGGAACTTGGAAGAGTATAGAATCTATAGTCCAATTGACGGTACCCCAAAGACTGTTTAGAAGTATATTTAAACTATCCATACTAGATTTAGTTATTAAAAATAGCAATGATATTTTAACACTAAGTAATCTTAGTTACACAATTGAGATGAAGTTAAACACTATTTGGTTTTGGTCAAACCAAATGTTTTTTGATAATATGAAATCATTGGTGGGAATGGACCGTATTTGTGCTGTTCAGCACTAAAATTATCTGTCCAAGGACCGTAAGGTGTTGAAACGGGTTTTAACTTTTTATTTGGAAAATCTTCAATTTTGTTTTGTTTTTCTGGCCGTTGAAAGCTGTTGATATAACCTGCAACATGATATGCTTCCTCATCGCTGAGCTTTGGATTTTCCCAATTTGCTTGCAGATAAGGCATATTATTTTTGATAAAAGCTGCGGCCGTAATGACTCTATGCATCCCAGCACCGTCGTTGTAAGAGTCTTTACCCCATAGAGGAGGGTAGAGATATCCATCTTCAAAGTTTTGATTACGGATGCCTTTTCCTTGGGTACCATGGCAAAGTGTACATTCTTTTTCGTAGATTTTTTTTCCTTGGTTTAAATCCACCGCTATTTTAGGAATTTCAATTGCTGGATACCCTTTAAACACCTTAGAATTAAGTTTAGGCAGTTCGTGGCTAATCCAGTCCATATAAGCAACCATGGCCCTCATTTGGGTCGAATTTTTTGATAGTTTGATTCCATTCATGCTACGTTCCATACAGCCGTTGATTCGTTCCTCTATGGTACCAATTTTATTTTCTCTTCCTCTAAACTGTGGAAAGCGATCTAAAATTCCAATCCAGGAGGCTGATCCGCTAAGGGTCCCCCCATTTAAGTGACAGTTGGTACAAGATAAATTATTCCCAGCAAAGCGAAGCTTGGGATCTTCTGCTAAAGGACCCATGTTCTTGGAGCTTTCAGCTACTAACAAATATCCTTTTTTTATAAGTTCATCAGCTTTGTCATTATTGAGAATGAATTTTTGTGGATCCCAAAGTTCTAGAGTTTTTTCCGTTACAGGAGCTAACTCAAACTCTGGAGTGCTTTCGTATGTAAAAAGAAAAATTGCAATTAGAAGCACACTACCCGTAAGGGTTAAAAACAGAAAGCTCAGTCGACGGACTAATTGTTTAAAAATTGGATTCAATTTACCTAAATTGTAATTAGCAAGATACTTAATTCTTATTTTTTAAGAGAAATCAATCTTTGATTTAGTGAAATAACAGCTTTTTACTTAAGCATTTTGTAATTTTAATAACCTAAAATAGTATTTATAATGACCTTTTTTTTGAAACCATCCCCTGTATTTACTACTACAGTATTCTTTGTGCTTTTTTGCAACTATTCTTTTGCACAGGAGTGGCAGACTCCATTAATTGAAGGTTATGGTAAAATTAAATATGTTGATAAAGCAGCTGAACTACCCAACCCTGTTCAAGAATATAAATTGCTTTTTGACGTTACCTCTGACAAGCAAAAAAATGGGGTAAACAAGCGACTCTGGGTAGTTGCGAGAACATTAAATATGTTGCATATTTCTGGCGTTCCCTCATCAAATATCAAAATAGTTGTTGCTATTCATGGGGCAGCAACATTTAATATATTGACCGAAGAAGCTCATGTAAATAGGTTTGGAAAGTCAAATCCCAATATTGATTTAATTCAAAAATTAAGAGCAAATGGGGTTTCGTTATTCGTTTGCTCTCAGGCAACAGCTACTAGGAACATTAAAGATGAGGAAGTGCATATTGACGTTGTTCCAGCATTTTCTGCGCTTAGTGTTTTGGCAAATTATCAAATCCAAGGTTATCACTTAATGCCTAAGTGATGATAGTTCAGCAGCGATTAATCGATCAGCACTCTCTTGATAAAAGCATCGGGAAGTTCCTGATAAACCCCTGAAAATTCAAGCCCAACTTTTACAGCTTTGCTCCTCAAAAAGTCTGCGTGCTTGAAACTGTGAAATAGGACATCTAGGTTTAAGGTATCTCCATTTATAACTTCATCCTCATAGACGGGATTATAAACATAAAGCTTCGGATCATCGGCATCCATTTGATCGGAAAAATTGAGTTCTGCTGCTTTTTGTGGTGTGTATTCTCCACCGTAAAATTTCACAAACAAATCCTGTATCTCAGAATCTTGAGACCGTATGCTGTCTAGATCAAATTCTGCAAAATAATTTTGCCATTCGTAAAGATCATAGCTGCTTTGAGCATAAAGGGCAACTATACCTTTAACCTGATCATTCTCAGATTCTCTGAAGCCGTTCCACATTGCAATACCAGCTCCTGCTGAAACGCCAGCCAAAACTAGTTTATCAGAGGGAATCTCTAAAACTGTTTGGTTTTTACGTATAAAACTAATTACTTCTGATCCATCGTTCAGGGAACTAAAAATTCCCTTGGAGTCAATTTCTGTAATAAAACTGTAGTTCGCATTTGCAATTCCAATATTGTTTTCTAAAATCCCATTCAGGATTGAATTAAAACCTTCACCATAAAGGTCTTCTTTGTTTCCAAATTGAAAAGAACCTCCGTGAAATAATATGACCATTCCATTTAAGGCACCTCTGTTGGGTAATAATAAGTCCAATTTGTTTCGTTCTTTCTTGCCATATGTTACATCTTTAAAATACAATATATCGGACTCTAATGGTGAGTCAGAAGGCGTTATTCCAAAAAAAGAAGGAACCTCACTGATAGTGGGTTCTGTCGATGAATCTGAAACAGAACAAGCTGAAAATAAAACTACAAGTATTAAAGGGGCAATGATTTTTATCATGAAACTAATTTAGCGATATTATTTAAAAAACTTACCCCTTTAACAGTGAGTAGTATTTAATTTTTACTTTTAAGCTCTTTTAAAATTAATTGAAGCAAAACATTTTGCTTCTTCAGATGATCGAGAATTTCTCTGTCAGTTACTTTTTGTTCAATAGTTCGTGTTTTGTTGTAATATTTCATGATTAAAAATATTATCATAAATTACAATAAAGAAGGCAACATGTAAAAACTTGTTTTAAAAGATCAGCAATAAACTAGTTTGTATTTTATTTGTTGGAAATTTGTCTATTACAATTTTTTGAAGCCCATTTATAGTTTCATTTATGGGTTAAAAATACGTAACGATTGTTTCGGATGCATTTTCCCCACCCGCGACTCAATTTTTGAATTCCAGTCCACACGGAATACGGTAAAGTTATAAATAACAATAAGAAAAATCTATAAATAAGTGTAGAAATAAAATATAGAGGTTAAGTATTGATGTTACTGACTGTTTGATTAAAAACCAAAGGTCTTTTTTCTAAACTCTTTGTAATTCAGTTTGTATTGCTCAATAACTTTTTCTCTTGGTAGTTCTTCGCTTAATTTTTTCCATCTTTTTGTGTTTTCAGAAAAATTAAAATTGACATTTTGCAATGTCCAATATTGAAGTTGATAGATGATATCATACAATTCAACACCACGATCAGTCAGGTAATATTCTTTAATTTTTTTGTTTTTGATATTCAATCTAAAATCAATGATATTCTGTGATCTTAATTTTTTGAGCCGATCAGTTAGTATGTTGGTAGCAATCTTTTCATTTGAATCGTACATGAATTGAGAAAATGTATATCGTTTTCTAAATAAGTCACGGATGATGACTAAAATCCACTTGTCCCCTAAATAATCAAGAGAGACCTTGCAGGCACAAGTTGGAGATTCATCAAAGTACTGGATTTTATCAATTGATGGAGTGGACATAGCACGAACTAATTACTCTGAAAATTAAAATAATTTCACTTGGTTTATGGATTTAAAACATAAATATAACAAGAGCAAGCGAGTTTTTGAAGTTTTACCCGACTTTTTAATTAAAAAATATCTGAATTTATCAAAAGAGGCAATGGTATGATGTCCAATAGCTGCTTTGAGCGAAAATAAATGAGCTTGTTAGTAATAATAAAACAAAAAATCCCTAAAACATTGTTTTTAAATGTAATAGGGATTATCACAGTGGAGTCGGCGGGATTCGAACCCGCGTCCAAACAAGCGATTAAAAAGCTTTCTACAAGTTTAGTCTTCGATTAATTTTCGAATATATACTGACCGAAAACAGTCTATATACACCTTAGCATCTCAATTGAAAAACACAAGCGATGCTCTTGAGTTTCGATGTTGACTTTTATGGTGCCTCAATATAGATCGCCGTCAACAAGGGCTATCAAGAGACATCCAGCTTTCCGACCTGGTCGGAACTTGGCATTAACTTACTATAATTCGGTTAATTAAGCAGCTAGAGCGTAATTATTTTCGCCATTTAAATATGTGAAAAATGAGATTTACGAGCTGTAATTCAGCGCTCGACTTGCTTACCTTTTCATGCGTCCTGCTGTCAAAACCAGTCGACCCCATGAGTTTCAATGAACTTTGAGATGGTAAATTTACAAATATTAAGCCAAAGCTATTTCCAAAAGACGCTTTATTCAGCTAACCTTAAGCCTTATTTTTTTATCCCATGTCCTAAAAGCTAATATTTATTAAATTCCTTAGAGACTCTCGCTAGAATAAGTAATATATTTGCAGCGCTTAAAAAATGCTATGGGTTCTATTAAAAATATTGCCATCATCGCTCACGTCGATCACGGAAAAACAACACTAGTCGATAAAATACTCCATCATTGCAATTTATTTAGAACCAATGAGAGTACTGGCGATCTCATTCTTGATAACAATGATTTGGAAAGAGAAAGAGGAATTACCATACTTTCCAAAAATGTAGCAGTTCAATATAAAGGAATTAAAATCAATATTATTGATACTCCTGGTCACGCGGATTTTGGTGGTGAAGTTGAGCGTGTTCTCAATATGGCAGACGGGGTATTGCTTCTTGTTGATGCTTTTGAGGGTCCCATGCCTCAAACTCGTTTTGTTTTAAAAAAAGCACTTGATCTAAAATTGAAACCCATAGTGGTTGTCAATAAAGTTGACAAGGAAAACTGTACACCTGAACAAGTTCATGAAGATGTTTTTGATTTGATGTTTGAATTAGGTGCAGAAGAATGGCAGCTAGATTTTCCTACAGTCTACGGCTCAGCCAAGAATAATTGGATGGCGGAGGATTGGAAGACGCCAAATGATTCAATAGAGCCTCTCCTTGATATGGTATTAGAACACGTTCCCAGTCCTGAAATTAAAGAGGGGAATACTCAAATGTTAATCACCTCTCTTGATTTTTCATCCTTTACGGGTAGGATTGCAATTGGTCGGTTACAAAGAGGACATTTGGATACTTCTATGAAGGTCAAATTAGTTAAAAGAGACGGATCCCAAAGTCCCTCCAAAATAAAAGAGTTGCATCTTTTTGATGGCTTAGGGAGAAAAAAAGTTGATCGAGTAGCTGCTGGGGATTTATGTGCTATTATTGGTCTAGACGGTTTTGAGATAGGGGATACCGTAGCTGATTTTGAAAATCCAGATGCCTTGCCCACCATAACCATAGACGAACCTACCATGAGTATGTTGTTTACCATTAACGACTCTCCTTTTTTTGGAAAAGAAGGTAAATTTGTAACCTCAAGGCATATTAGAGAACGTTTGGAGCGAGAGCTGGAGAAAAATCTTGCGATGCGTCTAGAAAACACTGACATCGCTGATAAATTTATTGTTTATGGTAGGGGAGTACTCCATCTTTCTGTATTGATTGAAACCATGCGAAGAGAAGGGTATGAATTGCAAATCGGTCAACCACAAGTGATCATTAAGGAAATTGACGGCCAAAAAATGGAGCCTATCGAAGAGTTGACTATCGACCTTCCTGAGGAGGTTTCAGGAAGAGCCATCGAGATGGTGACTCAACGAAAAGGAGAAATGCTCAGCATGAACCCAAAAGGTAGCCGCATGGTTTGCGATTTTAAGATACCGTCAAGGGGTATTATCGGTTTGCGAAATCAATTGCTTACCGCAACTGCTGGAGAGGCTATAATGAACCACCGATTTGTAGAATACAGTCCTTACAAAGGAGAAATTACAGGAAGAATAAACGGCTCTTTGATTTCTATGGAAAAAGGATCTGCCATCCCTTATTCCTTAGACAAACTTCAAGAACGAGGAAAATTCTTTGTCGCTCCAAACGAAGATATTTACACTGGGCAAGTAATTGGTGAAAATACTAGACAAGACGATTTGGTTGTCAATGTTACTAAAACTAAAAAGCTGTCCAATGTAAGGGCTGCAGGCTCTGACGACAAAGTGAAATTAGCCCCACCCATCAAATTCTCCTTAGAGGAAGCACTTGAATACATACAAAAAGATGAATATGTTGAGGTTACACCCTCTTCATTGAGACTTCGAAAAGTATTTTTAGACGAAAACGAAAGAAAACGTCAAAAGGTCTAAGTTTCTTTTTTTGCTATAACTTCCTGCAATTTACCTCCACTGCATTGGAGTATTTTTCCGGGAAACTTCACTATCATATTATAATCGTGAGTTGCCATGATAATGCTTATGCCACCCTTGTGAAGATCTTTAAAGAGAGACATGATTTCCTGGCTTGTTTCAGGGTCCAAATTACCTGTTGGTTCGTCGGCTATTATGAGTTCAGGATGATTTAGCAACGCACGGGCAATGGCAACTCGTTGCTGCTCACCGCCTGAAAGTTCAAAAGGAAATTTATGGAAGTCGGATCCCACTTTTACCATATCAAGTACTTCGTTGACACGAGTTTGTATTTTTTGTTTGTCATTCCAACCGGTTGCCTTTAAAACAAAAGCAAGGTTGTTATATACAGTTCGGTCATGCAATAGTTTAAAATCTTGAAAAACAACTCCCAATTTCCTCCTAAGAGAAGGAATATCTCGCTCCTTCAACTTTTCTAAATCATAGCCCACGATAGAGCCATTTCCACCCGATAATGACAAATCGCCATAGAGTACTTTGAGTAAGCTGCTTTTTCCGGTCCCAGTTTTCCCGATTAAAAAAATAAAATCACCAGAATTTACATTAAAATTAATGTCTGTTAAAACAACCTTATTTTCATTTTGAATTGTAGCATTTTGAAGAGAAACTACAGTCTTTAGCATTGAATATTTGATTTTAGTTAAAGGTATGTTTTTTGTAGAATTCGGTGATATTTTGTTAATAAAAATATACGTTTCAGCAGTTTTTATCGTTTAAAAAGCGTATCGAAACGAGTACCTTTATACGGATGATTTTTCCTTCAAAAAAAAGTCGGATTTACTACTATGCAACATTTTTGTTTCCTCTTTTTTTATGGAGTCAACTCTATCATTCTCAGGGATCATATGACCTGGCAGCGCGCTATTTTGGTTTAGGGTATTTTCCAGCTTCATGGCAGGCAAGTGTATTTGCTAATGATGCCTATGTCTCAGCTGAAGAACAGCAGCAAAATCAATTTAATTTATTGTCCAATGCCCTTCGACTCAATTATTCAGCAGCGGAAAAAATGTTAATGCAGTTTAAAAGCGAGTATCCAAATGCTAAAGAATCAGCTATCATAGATTTTGATGTTGCGAATTATTATTTCAATAACGAGAAATACCGCTACGCCCTAAAATGGTTTTCTAGAGTTTCTGAAAGTCAAATACCAAAACTTGAGATCCCTGTTTATAATTTCAACAAAGGGTATACCCTCTTTTCCGCTAAGCGTTACAAACAGGCCAAACCGTATTTAGAAAAGGTAAAGAACGATAAAGAATACGAATCAGATGCTCACTATTACCTTGGTCATATAGCATATCAGTTGGATGATTACGATACAGCAGTATCTGAATTTAGCGATATTTCAGACCCTGATCAAAAAGAAAATTTAAACTATTTTCAAGCAGATATGAATTTCCGTTTGGGTCGTTTTAATCAGGCTATTGAATTAGGAAAAAAGGTACTTAACGATCCTGCTGTTGATATAGTCTCAGAGGCCTCAAAAATCATAGGAGAAAGCCATTTTAATCTGGGTGAATATGCTGCTGCCATACCCTACCTAGAAGCCTACAAAGGAAAAAAAGGTAAATGGAACAATATTGACTATTACCAACTGGGATTTGCTTATTACAAGACACAAACCTATGACAAAGCCTTGACTCAGTTTAATAAAATTGCCAGTGGGAATAATGCCTTAGCACAAAATGCCTATTATTATTTGGCTGATTGTTATCTCAGGATGAATAACAAGACAGCAGCTCAAAATGCTTTTAAAAGAGCTTCAGAAATGAATTTTGACCCTGAGGTTAAAGAAGATGCTTTTTTAAATTATGCTAAGTTGAGTTATGAGATTGGAAATCCTTATGAAACTCCCCCGCAAGTATTAATTAATTTCTTGGATGCTTATCCCAAACACCAACAGTCAGAATTGATAAGAGAACTCTTGGTAAGCTCCTATACTAAAGAAGGCAATTATCTGGAGGCAATTAAAATTTTAGATGAAAAAAGCGGCTATAAAGATAAAGAAACACTCGAGCAAGTGATTTTGCTTCAATCAATCGTAGAATTTAATAACGCCAAATACGGTGAATCGAGTAACTTATTAAAGCGAGTTTTAAAAATAAATGAAAATGAGTTTGTTGAGGCCTTTGCACTTTATTGGCTAGGACGTTCTGAGTATGAAAGAAATCAGTTCGACAGTTCTTTGGAGTATTTTAAAAAATTTAAAAAACATCCAAAGCGAAAGCTGGTAGATTCCTACAAAAGAATTGACTACGACATTGGGTACGTATACTTTAAATTGGGAGAGTATCCTTTTGCCTTGACTGCTTTCGAAGAATTTGACTCTGAAAACAGCACCTTTGATCCCAGTTTTCAGAGAGATACTTTTTTAAGAATGGGAGATTGTTCATTTGCCATGAGAAAGTATTGGCCAGCAATGGAATATTACAATAAAGCGGTTGCACTAAATGAATCAAAAGGAGCATATCCCAACTTTCAAAAAGCAATGAGCTATGGTTTTGTTGATCGAAATCCAAAAAAAATTGAGACCCTATTGATGCTTCAGCGCCAATACCCCAAAGACCCCCTTTTAGATGATACTTTGTTCGAACTGGCTTCTGCTTTCAGTAGGGAAGGGAATTTCAACAATGCAATCGCTACTTATGATCGCTTACTCAATGAATTTAATACTAGTCCTTATTTAGCTCAGACTGCCTTAAATAAAGGCTTGATTTTGTATAATACCGAGCGCTATGCCCAAGCCCAAAAAGTCCTTGAAGAGGTGGCTGTAAAATACAAACGCTATGCAGTAGCACAACAGGCCGTAAGAACGCTCCGAGAACTTGCGGTAGATCAGGGGGCAGTTCGTGAATTTACCCAGTGGGTAAGATCTCACGGCTTGACAACTTTTACAGATAACGAATTAGAAAAAACAGCTTTTGAAGCTGCAGAAAAACGTTTTTTAGAGGGAAATGTTAATGCTGGAGAAAGTTTGCTGTCTGAATATTTGGAGAATTATCCGCAGGGAACCTATTACCTGACAGCAACCTACTATTTAGCAGAACTCTATTTTAAAAAGCAAGACCTGGAAAATGCTCAATTGGCCTATGAGGAGCTCGCTCAGGGTGTTATTACAAATTACAGTGAAAAAGCTCTCGTTCGTCTTGTTAGTTTGCTAAAAAATAAATCAGAGTTAGTGCGGTCGATTCCATATCTAGAAAAACTTGATTCAATTGCATCATTTAAGGAAAATAAGCGATTTGCTCTTTTGAATTTAATGCAAGCCCATTATTTAGAAGAAGCCTACCTTAAAACATTGTCTTTAACAGAACGAGTTCTGAAGTTGCCCGACTTAGAGTCGAGTTTAAAATGGGACGCATTAACCTTAAAAGCTAAATCGGCATTGGCGATTAAAGATACTTTGACCGCTGCTGCTACTTTTAAAATGTTAGAGACCGCTCCTGAGCCCAATATTATTGCTGAAGCTCTTTATTTCAGAGCATATCAATTATATGTTGATAAACAATTTGAAGTCTCTAATACAGTAATAGGTAAAATTGCACAATTGGGATCTGCCAGTGGGATTTGGAATGTAAAGGCTCTACTGCTCTTAGCTAAAAATTACTATGCATTAGAAGACAGTTTTCAGGCTGTATTCGTGCTTGAATCAGTAATTGAAAATTTTGATACGTATCCTAACCAAATTGAAGAAGCCGAAAGTCTATTAGAGCTTTATGCAGTAAACGAAAAATCAGAAGCTGATGAAAATTAATAACTTTTTCGTTTATACTGTACTACTCATCTGGTTTAGCCCTAGTTTTATGTTTGCTCAAGATGAAGCAGATGAAGGTCTTTCAACCCAAGAGGTGCTCGTTGTAAAATCTTACACCCCTAGCTTATCTGATGCTTTTAAGATAACTGAAGGTCCAAAAATTCCTGATAGCTTAAAGGCAACAAATAAAGCACTGACGTATAAAATTATGCCAGTAGATGTAGTTTCCACCTTTGAACCTAATAAAGCCTCTCCTTTAAAATTAAAAAAACGTTTTTCTTCAACACCTTTTAATACATTTTTTAGTGGAGGCTTCGGCTTTATGAGTCAGCTTTACCTCAATATTTCAAGTGTCATAGAGCTTGATCGAAGACAGCGTTTTGGTCTGAATGTCTATCGAGATGGATTTGGCAGTGATGTAGGAAATTCGCTGTTAAAAAGCTCACAGAGTTTTAGTCAGTTTGGAACACATCACAACTTGAGAAGCAACAATTACAATGTCAATACTCAACTGCAATTTACGGCTCAGAAAAACAATTATTACGGGCTGTACGATCACAATTGGGACAATTTCCTCATTGAATCTATAACGCCGGAAGTAAAAAGGAATTATTTTAAGTTTAGAACCTACTGGGATTGGTTTGATTCTTTTTTAAGGAGTTTGTCTTTTCAGGCCAACATTACTTCTGATAATTTTACAACTTCCGAGCAACAACTACATATCAAAGCAGATTTTACGACACCCTTTTCTGGAGGTAAATTTCAAGCGAATACAGAAATTCAAGGGCAAAATAGTTTGTTTAGCCAGCCTTTTTTTGAAAATCAAACCCAAGAATTTACTCAGGGAATAGGGAAAGTGGGCTTGGAGTGGCTGTACAATGAGAATGATTTAAAACTTAAAATTGGAGTAGGCGTGGCCTATTTTGAAGGTGATGAAAGTTTGAGTTCAAAACTAAATTATTATCCAGAAATTGAGATTTTTTATCAAAAGAAAGGAAATTCAATAGCGCCCTATCTTACAGCCAGTGGGGGAGTTAGATTGAATAGTTATCGTGAGACTGTGTTTCTCAATCCTTACATAGCCCCAATTACCGACTTGAAACCAACACTGAATAAGTATAATGCAGCTTTAGGAATTCGTTCTAGCGTATCTTCTGTCTTAAACTTTAACTTTGGACTATTGTATGACCAGGTTGAAAACTATCAATTTTACCAGCGTTTGCCTTTAAATATAAAAGTAAGTAATGATGCATACAGGCTCTCAAATGCATTTGAGAATAACTATGCCAATGTCGATTTGTATGGGGTCAAAGCTCAAATAAGGATTGATTTGACAAAAAATAATTTTGTTCATTTCGAAACTGTTTACCGCTATTTCGAACTTACTGATGATCAAGTATTGTTTAATATTCCAGCTTTGCAGATGAATTGGAAAAGTCAATTTAAATTTAAAGATATTTTAACTTTGGCTGTTAACGGTGAAGTCTTAGGTAACAGAACTGCTTTAGAATACATCGTTTTACAAAACCAAGCAAATCAAAGTATTTATTCTGAGGAAATTAGTTTACCCTTATTTTTAAGGTCAACAGCACATCTCACTCTAAAGCTCAATGAACAATTCGACGCTTTCATCAAAGGGAGATTCTCCAATAGCGACATCCACGGTCAATGGGGTTATTTTCAAGAACCGTCTTTTATACTGCTTGGAGGAATAACGTATAAATTTGATTTTCAATACTAATGTATCCCAATTAAATCGTAAAAAAGTATTTTAAATGAAATCATTGATTTTCATTACATTTGCCCAGTTTAAATTTAATCATCCAAGTCACATAATCAATATGAAAATAAAAAGACTTTATGTTGCATTCGGCCTAACAGTCGGTATACTGTTTTCTTCTTGTCAGAGTAAAATGGATTTAATAGTTCATAATGCTAATGTCTACACTATGGGGGAGAGCAAGTCTAAAGCCTCTGCATTTGTAGTCAACGAAGGTAAATTTGTTGATGTAGGCGGTAAAGAGCTCTTAGAGCGATACACCGCGAAAAAAGTACTTGATTTACAGGAGTTGCCCGTTTATCCAGGGTTTATTGATTCTCATTGCCATTTTTTAAGTCTTGGTTTGAGTTTGAATAAGGTTGATTTGGTCGGAACGAAGAGCTTTGAGGAAGTTTTAGATCGCGTTAAACGTTATGCGACAAACAAGGAACTAATGGCAATCACTGGTCGTGGATGGGATCAAAATGATTGGGCAGTCAAAAAGCTTCCAAACAAGGAGGAATTAGACGTCCTGTTTCCAGATACTCCTGTCGCATTGAGACGAATTGATGGTCACGCATTGCTGGTGAATCAAAAAGCCTTAGAACTCGCTGGAATTACTTTAGAATCTGAAGTAGCAGGAGGTCAAATTTTAAAGGAAAATGGAAAATTAACAGGTGTTCTTATTGATGCACCTATGGAAATGGTGACTAATATTCTTCCTAAACCAAGTGTTGAAGAGAAAATTAAAGCACTTCAGGATGCAGAAGAAATTGGTTTTGCTTACGGCTTAACGACAGTCTCCGTTGCAGGTTTAGACAAGGATGATATTTTTTTAATTGACAGCCTTCACAAAACTGGAGCGCTCACCATGAGAATTTATGGCATGATTTCTAATTCCCAAGAAAACATGGATTATTTTCTTAAAGAAGGGCCTTATAAAACCGATAAACTTAACATTCGCTCATTTAAAGTTTATGCAGATGGAGCTCTCGGTTCAAGAGGTGCTGCACTTAAAAATTCATATAGCGATCTAGGCAATCATATCGGTGCTTTTATCACTTCCAAGGATTCACTAGAGGTTTTAGCATACAGGTTAGCAGCTTCTCCTTTTCAAATGAATACCCATGCTATAGGTGATGCAGCAAATCAAGTAGTACTCGAGGCTTACAATAAAGCTTTGGTGTTTTCTGACGATCCAAGATGGCGCGTTGAGCACGCCCAGATTATCGATACCAACGACATCAAGTTATTTAATAGAAAAATCATTCCATCGGTGCAACCTACCCATGCCACTAGCGATATGTATTGGTCAGAAGATCGTTTAGGCGAAGATCGTCTGTATGGTGCTTATGCCAATAAAGCGCTACTCGAACAATCGGGTAGAATAGCTTTAGGTACTGACTTTCCTGTGGAAGATGTGAATCCTTTTAAAACATTTTATGCTGCAGTAGTCCGTAAAGACAGTGAGGCTTTTCCAGAAGAAGGGTATCTCCCAGAAAATAAATTATCCGAGATTGAAGCTCTAAAAGGGATGACTATCTGGGGAGCTTATGCAAACTTTGAAGACAAAGAAAAAGGTTCAATTGAAGCTGGTAAAGTAGCAGACTTTATTATACTGGACCGAGATATTATAAAAGTGAATGAAAAACGTATCCTTAAGACTCGTGTCGTTGCCACTTTAGTGGACGGAAAAATCGTTTATAGCAATAGAATTAACTAGGCTGTCGCTTATTTTTTTTCATTTAAACTAAAGTTTCTTACTCTAAAGTTTATAAATAAGCTTAAATGAGCTTTTTAAGTTTATTTTTTTAACTAATAATCTATATTGCTATTAATATATTTCTCCATAGCGTATTTTTGATAAA